>Ga0099824_1005546_pt1 | contig 17717 bp, 7 predicted proteins | sample SiratrowhiteBW_FD_76837 | JGI IMG/M metagenome (GOLD analysis project Ga0099824, IMG submission 76837) | Root nodule microbial communities of legume samples collected from California, USA - Siratro white BW | ecosystem: Host-associated > Plants > Roots > Nodule | place: USA: California... | reverse complement strand
TATATATATATATATATATATATATATATATATAATATAGACGGGATGTTATCCTTTCAATATTTTATGACTTTAATTCTATTATATTGGTTTTAATTTAATATTTATTGGGACTTTAATTCTATATATTTTATTTTTATTTTATATTGTAAATTCCATAATTTGAGAGATATTTTTGTTTAAAATTAAGGAGATTAAGATTCCAAAATTATCTTATCTATTTATTTATATATTCAATGTATTAATAAGAAATAATAAATAAAAATTATTCTTTTTTGTTTTCTTTTATTCTTGAAACTCATAATCCAGCTAACATGACAAACCTTTGAAATGGATAAAAATTTTAAAGAGTGTATGTTTCTTGATATATACTGTATATTTCTTGACATACACTAGATGTTTCTTGTTTCTTTTCAAGTACAACTTATAAACATATATTCACTGAGGGATTAAACAACAATAATTTTAAAATAATTATATATAAAGTTAGAAATAAAAAGGACTTATTTATGAGCTTAAACAGAGAGTGTTAAATTATTTTATGAATCTTATTATAGTCATTTTAATTTTATTATATTAGTTTTAATTTGATATTTATTGTGACTTTAATTTTAAATATTTTATATAATAAATATCAATAATTTGAGGAATATTATTTCATTAACATTAAAGATAATATTTTGATATATATATATATATATATATATATATAATATTAAGAAATAATAATAAGTGAAAATTTTTATTTTTTTATTTAATAATCCAAAATAAAAGAATTAAAATGTGTAAAAGAATTGTTAATTTAAATTAAATTTATGAATTTTCAAATATGAAAACTAGCTCGAGAAATAAAATTCCGGAAACTGCAACTAAGTCTATTTTTAACATCAATATTTAAAAGAATATATTAAATTTTAGTTTAACATAAATTTGAAAAGGCAATAAAAATAATAAATTAAGAAAAAGGAAATTAGAAAAAAGAAACTAGTAGAGGAATAGTACCCGAATAAACGTCCTCCGTAGTTTATGAGAAAAGATAACAACAATAAACAAATTGATTCTGTTTCTAAGTGAAGGTTTCTCTCTTTCTTAAAACCCTCTGATTCCACCCCTTAGCCTCAAATTCAGAACCCTTTCTCACTCTGCCTCTCAATTGTGTTTGGCCGGTCACCGGCTGCTCACGTTGCCGGTTGCTGATCACCGTTTCTTTGTATGCTCCTTATTATCCCATAATTTACTTGAACTGACATGCTTCTTTGATCACACCCCATATGCTTGTTTCCACTGAAAATTGATCAGGGCCTTTCTGGATGCTTTAAAGTTTTCATCTTTTGCATACCCTTTTTGTTTTTGCTGTCACTGAATGTTCTGCGGTCATATATGCATCTTTTGATCACCTCTGTGCTGCATAGTAAGATAAGAATATGTGCATCATGCATGTTTAGAACTTGTTTATGTATGTATTGGTTCTGATGCTCCATCACCATAATATGGAGGAAGTGAGAGTTGGGTATTTCCTGAACTATTCTTATTCTTATTGTTGTTGTTATCATTATTGTTATTGTTACTCTTATTAGTGTTGTTGTGTTGTTATTGATATTCCATCCAGAAATAAATTGCTGTAAGTGTAGAATTGTGTGTGTTAAATTACGATGACTACTGAAATACTGAAAATCAAATTAATGTTCAAGTTCCATGGATAGGAATATTCAGGAGGTTCTATTTGTGACTTCTCTAAAAATCCAAATTTGAGTTAATTCTAGAAGATATGTTTATATGCTAGAATGAGCCAGAAAAGATTCTGTGAAAATTTCAAATTTGGAGGAATTGTATTGGTACCTGTTTAATTGCCTTAGTGATTTTTGATTGTTAAGCAAAAGGATTGACGGAATTTCCTTTTAAGGATAAAGCTTTTTATTTATATACTTATTATTGCTAAATATTTTTTGGTTCAAAGGGAGGAGTTGACTTGGACAAGGGTTTATAACAGTTCACATATTGCTCAAACCATGGTATTATTGCTGAATTTTGAAGAGTGGCATTGATTCTATCTTTTTTTGTGATATGCATTAAAACTTAAGAAGAAAAATCTAGTATGTATATTTTCATGTGAAAGACAGTTTTGTATGGAATATCACCTTTTTGTGTGTAACTGTTTGTTTAATATGCGTGAGATCCTTCTTCCACTGTGGTTGCAGTTTTATCTAGGATTGAAATGCTATTTTCATGAACCTGAGGATTCAAAGCTCTAGTCCTGGCACAGTTTTACTAGTCCATGATGGATTTGAGGTTTAAACATAATAACTGGGTTGGGAATATTTACCAGAAGTTTGAAGCAGTGTGCCAGGAGGTGGATGATATTGTATCTCAGGTACTATTTCATTATTGCTTTTCTACTTTTCCTTTTGTTTGTCGTCCCTCCTCACCTTTGCCTTATTTTATAAGTTGTATTTGGAACCTCAAAAATAGAAGACTATTTTTTTAAAATTTTGTTTATAAAATTCTTGAAATGAACCTTGGTTTTGGAACAATATTGGTTTAAGAATTCAATTCGTTTACAAATAGTTTTGTGGCTACATTTATGGATTTGTGAATGTAATCTATCCACTCTGATAGGGTTTTGAAAATATTTGCTTTTCAATTATCCTAACATTAAAGCATAGCTATCCACGGTGTGGTTCCTTGTGCTGGTAGTCAAAACTTAAATTATTCAATTACAGATTTCCAGTTGTTCTTGACCTTTGTTCAGTTTCTTGTACTTGTATAACATGTTTAAGGTTGGTTACATTACAATCTTTAAGTTCCTTTGTTGTTTCTTCTTTATTTGTTGTATTCAGGATGCTGTAAAATATCTTGAGAATCAGGTCCAGAATGTTGGAGATAGTGTGAAAAAGTTTTATTCTGGAGTTGTACATGAACTACTTCCCTTTAATTCATTGGCCAGTTCAAAATATGAAGATCATCTTCTGCTAGCTGAGACAAATAACATTGACTTTTCAGTAGATTCAGTTGAGTCAGTTGCTTGTTGTAAAGATAATAATAAAAAAAGGGATGAGGAAAATCCCATCAATAATTATTACCCGGCATTGATGGATTCCAATGCCATTGATATTGCTGCCTATAAGCAAGCTGGTGTTCTTGTCAAAGATATCATTGCAAATCAAGAGAGTGATGAATCGTGCTCAGTTTCCCTGGAGTTGGAAGATTCTTGCATCACTCAGGAAGAAGTTGGCAGTGACTCAAGAGGAACTTCTGAGTCTAAGAAAGAAAACTTCCACGCCAGATTTGAAGAGATTGCTGTTGAGTCTGTTCCTAAACTAATGGACTTAATGTCTGTTGGAGATAAAGAATCCCTGGAATTCCCTATACACAGAGAATCTTCTTCTGATAATTTTGGCAGTGGATGCGAAGTTTCAATCAGAACAAAGGTTAACATAGATGTGAATCCAGGGAAAAACTCATGTTTGATTGCTGACGAAAATGTTATGAAATCATCCTCTTCCCACGTGTTGAGCTCTCAGTCTCTTGATGAGGAAATTGCCATCAATTATTCTTGTTTGGCTTTGCATGATTCTAATGCAGTTGATACTGCTGATATTCAGAAAGGCGGTGTTCATAGCGGGCACGTCCTTAAAAGTCAAGTTAGTGATGAATCTTGTTCAGTTTCCCTGGAGGTGGAAGATTCTTACATTACTCAGGAAGTGGTTGGTGAAGACTCAATAGGAACTTCTGGGACTGCAAAAGAAAACATCCATACAAGCATTGAAGAGGTTGTTGTTGAGTCTGTTCCTGAACAAATGAACTTGATGTCTGTTGGAGAGAAGGAATCCCTGGAATTCTCTATACACAAGGAATGTTGTTCTGATTCTTTTGATAGCGGACATGAAGTTTCTCTTAGAACAAAGGACAAAATAGATGTAAATCCAGGGCATAACACATGTTTGATTGTTGAGGAAAATGCTATGAATTCATCCTCCTCCCAAATGTTGAGTTCCCAAAGCCTTGATGAGGAAATTGCCGTGAATTATTTTTGTTTGGCTTTGCATGATTATAACGCCATTGATATTGTTGATGTTCAGAAAGTTGGTCTTAATACCAGGAACGCAAATGAATTTAGTGATGAATCTTGTGATGAATCTTGCTCAGTTTCCCTAGACGAGGTAGATTCTTACATTTCTCAAGAAGAGTTTGATGATGACTCCAGAAGAACTTCTGTATCTACAAAAGAAACCATCCATACAAGCATTAAAGAAGTTGCTCTTGAGTCTGTTCCCAAACCATTGAACATGATGTCTGGTGGAGATAAAGAATCTCTTGAATTCCCTATACACAGTGGATACAAAGTTTCAATTAGAACAAAGGATAACAGAGATGTGAATCCTTTTCAAATTTCATGTTTGATTGTTGAAGAAAATGCTATGAATTCATCGATGTCCCAAGTGTTGAGTTCCCAGTCTCTCGATGAGGAGGAAGAATCAATTAATGTCTCCTTGTTTAGTGAATCGTCTAATGCTGACCAGAACACACATGGTATACTAGCTGAAGTTTCACCTGATGTTTCAGTGTCAAGTGAAAGGCCTATGACAAGAACAGAACCTTCATGCTCCAGTAGTTCCTTAACTTTGGGCAGTCTGTATTCAAAGCCTCTTGGAAGATACTCCTTTGAAAATGAATCTTGCAAAAGCAATCCAGGTTGTGAATCTTCCACCAATCCAGCTGGTCCAGTCATGGAACCTCAAGGTTGTCTTGTGTTCTCTGGTTACTTTCAATCTATGGAATCAGAAGGTTGGTATCTTCAAATTTCTATTTATGAGAAATTTTCTTTCATTTGTTGTATATTTCATGATCAATGAAATAATGGCTTTGGATAATTCATGTAGACTTGGGAATGGCATACATGTTCTTCTGAATACAGTGCTATAAAATGCTAGCCAGATCTGATATAATTCAATTAAACGATCTTGTCAAATGATATATTGACAAAAATTTTGAACACCAGATAAAATAAAATAAAAAATATCTGAATAACTTGCTTCACTATATGGCCTTTTGGCTTTATGTTATGCACAGTTAAGCCATCTGTGCTGTATTATCTGTGTAAACCTGCTGTTTTGGAAAGTCGTATGGTTTATCCACACTCATGTTACATAGTGTATCCACACTCATAGTTACCATTTTCATTAATTTCTTTTTCAGTATTTCATTTTGTGTAAAATTCACATAAAGTGATGTAGATAAAAAAATTTATCCTGTATATTACGTGAGAAAAATTAACAATAGGAACAAGTTTTTCACTCATGAATCTTATAATTAAGGATTACATGTTTCATTTCATTTAAGTGTATTGTCTCCTGTCTAATGTGACTTTTGCTTGTTCAGATAAATCACTGGTGAGTTCGATTGAATCCTGCATGGAAGTCATTCAATTGAATGATGATCCAAAGCTTGAGAAAAGGTGTGTAAATGTGGATGACAGTGAACTCCATGCAGTCGCTGTTAGAACTCGAAAGCTCAGATCATACAAGGTACTCTCCTTGGCCTCCCTAATTGTGTTTTAATCTGTAAACTAATTTAGTAAGTAGATATTGTATTTTTGTGTTTTGTGCTTAGTAGAATTTAATACTTACCAAGTAACACCACTCCTAATCTGCTACTCTATAAAAACTGTAGTTATAATGTTATTTTCTGATATAGAAGAAAATGTAGTTGCTTTGATACATCTCCCTTGATTCTGTGTTTTACATAAAATGGGTAGGGTAGGAAGAGGAAATGAAGTTTATTTTTGGAAATAAGTATTGCATGTACCATTATGATCTTCTTTCTCATGCAGAAAAGAATCCAGGATGCATTTACTTCAAAGAAGAGATTATCCAAGGAGTATGAACAGTTAGCAATATGGTATGGAGACTCTGATATTCAGCCTAGACAAGATTTTTCAGAAACTTTATTCCCATTAAGCACCAGAACGAATATGGAATCAAAGAATGTGCAAGAGCAGCATGATTCAGAAACTGAGTGGGAGCTGCTGTAAATACAGTTAGACTGCATGTAAATAATGATAGACCGATTGCTTTGGCTCTTTATTTTTTGCATGTTCAAGGCGGAAGTGCATACTGAAAATTACATTATTTAGGTTCCCATGAAGAAATGGTAATAATAAATTATTTGTGATAATAATTTTTGCACATTGGTTGTTTAAAAGCACCTTTTTTTTTTTATTTTCTTTCTCAAGCTGCATACCTGAAAAATGTTTTACTTGGTGTATAAATGGTATCTACTTCATATTAATAGTTAGTTAAATGGTATCTACATCTGTTTTACAAAAAGTGTTTGTTTCTGAAAATGAAATTGAATGATGAGCATGAAAAAACTGTGTGCCCCCCATTTGAGAGATGCTTTCTTTCATGGCTTCTCTGTCCATGTCAAGAGAAGTTTTGATAACCCTTCAGTAGATATGCATATAGGATTTCATTCCATGCATCTGGGACTCCAGGTAGGCACCAGTGAATGCAATCAGCAAAATCTTTTGGGTTGGCTCTTTGTTTTTTCGTCAATAGCTTGCCCTTTCTCTCCCCATAAACTGATGTGTGAGCATCTTTTCTATACTCTGATAATTGGGTGATATTCAAAAGGGTGACTTCTATTTTCAGTTCTTGTAGTGCATCATGTATTATCTTCATAATTTCAAGATTTGAGCCCGTACCCCAGTATGGACCTTGGATTGGGTATGACTCATTGAAGCAGTTTTCATTGCTTCCAGGTTTCCATTCCCAGCTCCTGAAGAATCAAATTCAGTTGTCATTTTTGGGAACTGTCCAGATACAAATGAAGAAATGAATTGAACGAGTTAAAGCATGTCCTCCTTCAATAAGTTTTCCTTTTTATATCATTCATTTTAGTTCACTTGCATTCCACACAACTCGGAGTTTGAGAATAATAGCGTGCTTGATTTCTATTTTGCAAAATTAGGATAAAAAAAATAGGAAAGAATGGTCTTTTGGATTCTAAAACACTTGTTTTAAAAATAATTTTCCATAGATTTTGAATGAAAAATTAAATTCCTAGTAGCATGAAATTATCTTATAAAACAATTTTTGGACCCAAAAGAGTGAAAAAGGAAATCACACGTCATGTGTCTCATTTTTTAATTTTTTTTACAAACGAGTACAAAAGTATTACATTTTTTTCATCTCTTTATTTTTGGTTTTTACAAATTTGTATACGAAACAGAAAAAATAATTTTTTTATCTTCAACTATTTTCCAGGCATATCTCTTACAAGAAACATAAACGGCTGATAAAAAGATGGGTCTTTTACATCACTTATGAAAACAATGTATTTTCTTGAACTTGAAAGGCAAAGCATTGTTAAGGATCATAACTGAGGTCTTAAACTTATTTCTGTGATAAATTTTCACTCTAGTTTTGAAGCTCCTAACAGAGTTCACAAGATAGAAAAACCATTTATTTTATCCTTAGGAAACTTCTAAGAACCTCTATTAAGAATTGTTAAGCAATCTCATTTGATGTGCTAAAGAATAAATTTCTACTTTATTTATATCATAGAAAAGTAAAAAAAGAATGATGATTCAAACTGTGCAAATTTCTACAGAGAAAAATGATTGAGAACTCACCACAGATGTGTTGGAGACATACTCATGAAAAACACCTTTTGAGTTAGGGGTTTGATGTTTGATTCTAACCAATTAGCCCATGTTTCCAAAGCCAACTTGTATGCAGTGGTAACTTCATATTCTTTGACAAGGTGTGGCGATCCATATCTTAAACAAAAAAGAAAAAATGTTTCAGACCTTTTTTCAGTAAAGTAAGAATGAAGTTACTGCTATGAACATTCAACTACACTTATAATTTGGACACTCACGTAGCATTGATCAAAGGTTTGTGCATCCACCAAACATAGCTCTCGAACACCAGAATGTCCACTCCTTTCCAATGTTTGCCATGGTTATTTATTGAGTCTAGTTTCACCATTCGTTTGTGTACCGTGTGATTTGTTGCATGATCTGAAATGGATTCCACAATGAATGGAGCCCAATAGTACTCAATCGATGCATTGAACTCCTACAGATAACAAAGCTACAGAACACCTTAGAAAAGTGGTTTTGGTGAGAATGAAACCCCAAATTCATTTTTTGAATAATTAAGAGTTAGACATATTAATTCCTAATAACTGGTGCTCAAAATTTACTAATTTTGACAGTATTGAGAAAATTTAAAAGAGGGAGATCTTACAAGAATGAGAACTGAGTTATCTCATATAAGAGAATGATACCATTTTCAATCTAAAGTCTTAAAACATTAAGTTTGTGAGTTTTTTTTTCTTACATATTGCTCAACTTTTTCATTTCTATTCAATATAATGTAAGACTTAGACTCACATTTAGATACCTAACAATTAGTTCTTAAACCCTTAACATATTGATATGAAAAAAGTACTAATGACCTCACAATCATGATTTCCAGGTACAAGGGTAAGATTTTCCCATTTTTATGAATTGATATGTCCTACCAAATTTCTTAGGAACGAATTTTTGGATCTGCTTCCAATTTCATCATCAAGTAAATTTTGAGATGTTGTAAGATATGATAATAATGTGTACAAGACATGAGTTGATATACCTCAATTTTGAAGATCTTCATTGGTGGAATTCTTTGGAGGGATTTCTTTCTTTCAGGAATTACAGATTGTATCAAACAGATCATGGACTCAAATTGGCCTCTTTGTAATGAGTCTCCAATAAACATTATTCTCTTGTCCCTCAAAATGTGCAATAACGTCAAAGCGTCAAATCTGAAGTCAAGAAACACAGAACAATCTAGTAAAACTCACTATTCCAATGCCACAAAAGTGAATGGTCTTCTTTAACAACAATGCACTGTTTACTTTATTACTAAAGAAACATGAACTAGTTTTCTGTTATGCTTTTGAGAAGCTACTAGGAGAAGAAAAATATTAAAAAAAATTATTGTCAGTAAAATTCATTCTAATTTCATAAATATGGATGGTCAGTGTACAAATATTTATTCATAAACAAAAATAAAGTATGATTTTTGTAATAATGGGCATTAAAAGTAGGAAAGAAAGGCACATAGAAAGTTAGAATGTGCATATAGAAGGGAGGCAAATGGCAAAACCTTGGGAGGTTGCATCCATTAGGCTGCCACTTCCAATTCTTGTAGAAAGAATCAGGTCTACCATTCTTGTGGCATGTGGTTTGCTTGACCAAGTAAGGGCAACTCTCTTCTTCATAGAGAGGATAGGACACATTGTCCCACACCCAAGTCCCTTCAAACACATTGCAATTATCCTCAATGCGATCCTCTGGCAAAACCACAAGGGGTAATCTGCTTTTTCCACCTTGTGGCATGCCATAGAGTCTCAAAACATGGCTCTGCTTGATCTTCAAACTATCTAGGACTAAACTTGCAGCTCCTAAGATCAGAATTGAGTACAAGGCGATTGGGAAGAGGGATTGGATCCTGCGATCTATCAAAGGGTGGTTGAAGGAATTGAAAACTGTTCTAACTTTTGTTACTAACATTTTCCCACTAGTGTTTGTTTTCGTAGTTTGCTTGGGTTTCAAGCACTTTATAAAACACCCTCTACAACAAACGGTTGGTGGGATCAAAGTTTAGGTGCTGAAAATATTAAGATTGAAGGAACATACATATATACTCACACTTAGTCATTGTCAAATGTCACATACGTGTGTCCAACAATTTACATTTCCTCTAGTTCAAAATATCAAGTTCACCCAACCAAATACCCCTACAATAATTTAACCATGCTGGAGCAATCATTCATTATGGGTCATCTTCTTGGAGAATTGCGGGTGCTTCTTTCTGGGTGCTCTCTGACACCGAATGGTTCTAAAGTGGATCTGTTTGGGGTGACTCTTGAAGGAAGAATGGTGCATGGGATTATGATGGGTTTGTTGGAAAAATCAAGGAAAAATACTTCAAAGAATTGAGTTAGAGACAGAAGGAATTGATATCAATTTAAATTCAAAATCTTAAAGCTGAGTTCTTTCTTTTTGTTCAACTTTATCATCGATATAGATCGAACTTAACTTCTCTGAACTGATCATCAAAACAAATTATTACGTGTTGAAAAAATCAATAAACAAGATTCAACTAAAACTTTAAAACATTATATTTATGAATTTTTTTTCTTGCTTATCTACCTCATGCTTAATACTCAATATAAGAGTTATATTCACATTTGAATATGCGATAGTTAGGTGAAGAGGTAAGTTTGAAATGTTTGAGAGTTGAGGTTCTTCTTTTGGTGAGGTTGAAACTCGTGGGTAGCCTTGGTTGTGAAGTGATGCCTGTTTGAGGACAGTTGTTACTGCAAGATACAAAATATTTCTTACACTTAATAAATTTTTAAAATATTAATAATGTTCTTCTCATTTTATATATTAAATAATTTTTTTTCTTTTTACATTTATATAAATAAAAATACTTTTTTATATATATTTTTTTAATAATAATAAAAATAATATTGAATATTATTAAAATATTTATAATTTAATATGATTAATTTTAAAAAATTCAGTTTAACACATTATTTTTAAATATTTAATTTTTTATAATTAATTTAATGTTATTTAAAAAAATATAAATATTTTTTAATATTTATTAGATTTTTTTATTATTTATTAAGAAAATTTGTTAATATTTATCAAAAAAAATTTTTTATAAGTGACTTAAGAGAGAAAAAAAATTTAATAAATAAATTTTAAAATAAAAATAATGAAAAAATTGTTTACATCAAGTGAAAAAGACAATATATATAGTATATAGTAAAGAACTATCATATTTGAAGTTTATGTTTGGTAATTTAGATAGTTATCACGCCACTTATTTCATCTTCGTTTGCACGAGTAATGATCACTTCCACAAGGGTACAAAGAATACGTGGACCCGTGTGTGTCACTAACCATGTCACGTTCAAATTGTAACACTTTTGCGACCATAATACTGTGAGCATTCCTAGTCACACCCGTGTCGGAAAACCAAGACACGATGGTTGTTTCTTGCATTATTTCATCCTTTTAAATGTTTGGAAAGTTGTAGAGTCCAACTTTGCAAAAGATGTCGAATTTCCAAGCTTTCAAAACGTACATGTTTGAGTATTCAAATTCTACGTTGAAGTGTTATCGATCATTGGGCCAAAATGGAGATTCGGACGCAAAATCAGAGGCAGAAACTTTTGGGTATGCACGACTTTCATTAACTTATGTATTATGATGTTAATTATGACATTATCATTGGCATAATGGGATTATAAAATTTTACATTATTGCACTGCTGTAATCCGTTATGTAAAGTTTGTATTTGTAAAACCAAAAATTCCTCAGAGGCATTTTCTAATGATTAAATTAAACTATGCATAATTACTTAATTATAAAATAAAACAAATTACAATATTGGTAGAATGATAAAGGGTCTCAGATGATATACTAAATGTGTGTCTGTATACATAGTTATATATATTATGATATGCGTAGATCAAATTATAATTTGTAGCTAATTTATATATAATATTTAAAATTAAATTTATAATTAAATATTACTTACAGAGTTTTAGAAATAATTATTAAAAATTTTATACTTATAATAAATGATTATTTAAATTGACTATATCTAAAGTTACTTATGATTTTTTAATTAAAAATTATATTTTAATAGTAAATATAATTCGTGATTATGTTTATATGAATAATTATTATTACTATGCAAGATTCCTCTAGTTCATTATATATGTAATTGACGATAATTATACTTTAACGATTTTTGAAGCATTTATAATTATTGTACAGGTATTAAACTTGATAAATAAAATAATAATTGAATATTAATAATTATAATTATTTTTCCATATGATATTGTTATTTTAAAATTAAATTTCATCCATATAAAGAATAAACAAATACACAATAACTAATATTTGGTTTTAAAGTAATCTCAAATATTAATAAAAACTTATAACAAAAATACTAATTATATTTATAGGATTAATGATCATAAAAAATATTTTTTTTTTGTATTTAGTAGAGATCTTTGATTGAGATTAGAAGAAATTTTTTAGGTGTTGTTAATACATTTAGGTGACTAAGTTTTTAATAAAAAATGAAATTAAAAACTAATTTTTTTAACATCTAAGAACCATATAAATAGACACTTAAACTTTCAATCACTAATATTTATTTTTATATTGATTTTTTTTAGTATCTAACTTTTATATATTCTATTTTATATTTTACTTTCATGTAGTGTTGAACATAGTGAGTTTGAATTCTTTTACATTTTTTGCATAGTGAGAGGATCTAGTTGTGTGTAGTCTTTAGATGATTTTTTTTTCTTTTTTTTTGTCATTGTCCAGTTCAACATATTCATAATCATTAGTCCTGTATAAGTTCTATCTAATATTTATATCATTGTTTTTTTTAATCATTTATGTTTAATAGTATTGGAATGATGGATTATTGGAGTGATTACAATTAAACTGTGTGGTTATTTGAATTTTTAAAATCACCAACCTGTGGGCTTATTTTATCTTTCTTTTACTATATATAATGTTTGCAGTTGACGGTCAAATTGAGTGAATCCACTAAACTTGACTTTTGGTTATGTTAAATGTTCTCTATTGTTGAATTATACTTTCCTTTTATACATGGAAACTAAATATTGACATTGATTGACAGATAAGAAAAGTGTTTGTTTGATAGTTTCCTTTTTTTATGCAATAGTGTAATTTTTTAAAAATATAATTCATTCTTAAACTTTTTATTGATATTTAATACATGGAATCATTTAATAAAACCATCATTGAAAGATTTTTTTTGTGAATATTAATTATTTAGATTTATTAAAATGCTATATAACTTCTTCGATTCCAAACGTTATATGAAGTGTTTAAATTGCGTTAAATTTATTTTGATAATTTGTATGTTAAAAAATTCTAACATATAAATTTTCGATCCCAAACGTTATATCAAGTGTTTAAATTCTCCGATATGAAACGTTATATGGATTCTTTAAAAACCTGTTAGTTGATGTTATTGCGTGCAAGAAAATTTGTCATTTCAAATTAAATTTAAACTTAACCTTTACTGTGCCTATGATTTGTGAGATCCGGATCATTACCCATTATTTGTTTTTTTTTACGTATTTTAATTTTAATAACTTATAATTGAATGTAACAAGCTAATTTAACATAATTTTAATAATACAACTTATTTTTAAATTATCTAACTTATTAGACACAACTTTTAAAATTATTTTTATACTTTAACATAATCTAACTTAAATTTCTTAAATTATTTAAATAATGAAGTTAGATAATGTTAAATTATATTTTACGTACTTTAATTTTAATATTTTTATAATTTAATATTAAATTAAAAATAAGTTATATTAGACACAACTTATAAATTAGTTTTAAGTAATATAACTTATTTTTAACTTTTTATTTAATATGTCTCCAATAATTATTTAAAAACCTAATTATAATAAGGTGTCTCAATTAATTGGATGAAAAATTATTTTAATTTAATTATAAAAATTATTTTAATTTCATTATAAAAGTATTTTAATTATGCAAATTATCTTAACATGAATTAGCTATACTAGATAATTTTTACATTGATAAACGTATATATATATATATATATATATATATATATATATATATATAAAAGTTAATAATGATACATAATGTATATAAAAATAATAATTTACATGCATGTTAATTTATTTACGTTTTAAATTTGAAATTGGTCACGCATAAATTGATAAATTTATTTAAAATATTACTTGCATGATTTTTTTAATTTTGTATCTATCTTAAGTTTTTCTTGTCTTGACTTTGAATAATAATCTCTCTTATATGATATGTCTCTGTCATAACTACTTCACAAACATGTTACTAAGTTAATTTGGGAGGGTAACAAAAGAGTATTTTGGCCCCGATGTCAGACAACTTGGATATTAAAATATTTGGACATGGTCAACCTACACAAGTACAAACTTTGATTCATAATGATGGATTTGGCCACCTCCTAAAGATATTAGATTTTGATATCAATCACCACTTAATTACAACAGTTGTAAGATGAAGAACAGACACACATTTCATTTTTCTCTTGGAGAATGCATGATAACTCTCGAGGATGATGCATTGTAACTTGGTCTCCCGATTGATGGAGAACCATTAACAGGTGTCACATCTAGTGACTTGGTCTCACTTTGTGAAGAACTATTGGGGTTCTTATCACTTGCCGAAGTCATTAAAGAAAATCAAGTCTATCTTGGCTAAATAATACATTTTGAGAACTGCCTGATAATACAACTGAGGTGGTAATAAGTCAACATGCTCGTGAACATACTTTGACACTTATCGAAAGTCTATTGATGCCAGATACATCGACTAGTCGAGTCCACCTAATGTATCTTTTGTTATTAACATAGTTCAATAACGTTGCCGATTACAGTTAGGGAGCAGCTGTATTAACATGTTTATATCGTGCTCTAGACCATGGGGTCGAGTTCAACCAACAAAATATTAAAGGTTACGTGTACTCTTGCAATCATGGACATGGTATTGAATTACCTCTATTTTGACACGTTTAGTGATGAAGACATTGAAGTAGGACATGAATTTCCATTGGCTATGAGATTAGTTTTTATGCCCTTCACAATTTATTACAAATTACATTCATATTTATTTCTTAAAAAAATAATTATTCTTCATCATAGATGGTCTCGTCCAGCTTAAAGGACAAGCATACCTACATATACGCTTCATCTTTTACGAAGCACATTTGATATGTGCAACCAAAGGAGGTCATTCTTAATTTATACTATAACATAATTGTACATATATGTTTCTTGTCATACTCATGCTAACAACATGTTTTTTCACTTCTTGTCGACTCCTTATAGGACACATAATATCAGCCATTTGATCACCATTGACGTCCCTGATGTCAATCGCGTTATTGTTTCTCTCATTTGCTTTTCTATAGTTGAGTGTCATCAACCAGATAGGGTCATAAGGCAATTTGGGTTACGCCAACCTATTCCCGTCAACCCATTAAACTTACATGATGTTTATAAAGATAACATGTAAGGAAGAATGGATAAATATTGGCCCCACTATCATCAAAAGTGGATCACCATGTGGAATGATTGACAAATCTGCCTAATTCAGGGGCATCAATTTGGTGGAAACGGTCATTTACGTGACACTGCATCATATATACAATGGTACATCTCACTTTATAATACCTCAACAAGCATCAATGTCCAATGAAGATGTAAGTTCATTTCGTATTAAGTTTCATATTGCAATTATTAATCAAAATTAACTAATCATATCGTTTGTCACAGTATGACACGTTCCCCAGCCTCAACAAAGTCAACTCCAACCGCACTATCAACATATTAGATCATCTTCTAGTGCACAACAATTTCAATGTCCAAATGTTGTCGATTTTAATTTTCAACCACCTCCAATGTTTGGATACATGGGTAACATAAACACCATGGTTGGTTCATCCTTATATCAACACGAAGTTCCTTCAACCTATAATATGTTCTCCTCATAGCTAAATTGGTTTCACACTCCACCGCATAATATATTTGGGACTCCTACCCCCCACTCTCTGCAACAATGTCTTCCTAAACTTTAGATTATGTAAGTGATGATGATAATGAGGAACGTGATGATAATGAAGTTGGACTGCCACTTCCACCACCATCTGACCCATCAATCGAACATGGAACACATCGAAGACCATGAAAACAGCGTTGAAGGCCACAATGTGGCATTGAATCTCATAAATAAATATTTTCTTTTTGCTTAAATTTTTTCCTCATCTTCTACTTTTATTCACAATGTGTATTGAACTCTAACATTTTCTTTGAACCATGTTATTTGAACTCTAATGTTGAAAAATTGCTTGATACCAAACCCTAACAAACTAACTATTTTCATTCCATTACATAAACTAACATGCAAACTCGTTGAACCAAACACACATTTTTTTTTCTTTCAACAGAAAACGTGCTTGTAAGCATGATTTTAAAGGAGAGTAAAAAAAATAACTTGTGCTTATAAACACGATTTTATAATAAAAAAAAAATTACTGATCTCATCTCTGTATACACGACTTCAAGTGAAACAAATAAAAAAATATCAGAACCTAAAGTTGTGCTTGCTAGTACAACTTCTTCATTGGAAAATCATTTTCCTTAACACAACTCACTACAAAAAATATTAATTTTAACGGTTTTTTTTTAATTAAGGTTACAAAACCTCCACTGAGACTCACACCTAATAGCGGTTTTTAAAACCCTTAGTAAGTGTTGGTGGTTTTATAATAAACCGCATGCAAGTTATATTATTTTTATTTATTTTAAACCATATTATTTTTAATGTTTTAAAATTTTCAAAATTTCAGAAAGTATCGCATGTGCCCTCTTTTCACTTTTCAGCTAGCTAGCACTACAGGAAAGTCATTCACTTTTCAGCTAGCTAGCACTGCAATAGCACACCCAAACTTTTTGCTTTTGCTATTCTCTGAGCCATAATCACTTCCTGGAAATTTCAAAGTAAAGCATTAAACATGTTTAGCGTGTTCTTTTAAGTTTTTCAGCTTTCAATCTGTATTTCAGTATCGCGCGCCCTTTAGGGTTTTCATCAGAGATTTTCATTTCAAACTTCAACTCGCACAGGAAGATCGTTTCCAACTCGCTCAAGTTCATCATCTCCAATCGCACAGGTAAATCCTATTTCATATTCGTTTTCACCATTTCAAAATTGATTTTCACTTTTCCCTTTTTTTCAGGCCCTAAATCATTTTTGCAACTAACTCTTATTTTATTGTTTGTTTTTGTGAACAATTATTCTCAGGTGGTGCATTTTTGTTCCAGAACTGAGTTAGGTTTTTTCATTACGGGAAGGGTTCGTGTCTGGGTGTCTTTATTTCATCTCGCGGTTCGTCTTCTCATAAATAATCCATTTTCTTATACTTCAATTTCTTTTTCCAGTCTTTTGAGAGTTTTCAAACCATACTTTTGATTGATAGAAGATATTTTCAATTTCATTTGCATAATGAATATAGTGCTGCATAAAACCGTTATTTCTTTCTTAGTTCAAATAAGAATTTCCCTGAGTTGAAACTTCCCGATGATTGGAAAATTTGTTATATGTGTTTCTTTTGTAATTGCTAACAAGGTTGTGTTTGATTTCCTCTGTAACTGGAAATTACCAGTGTTTTCGTTTTATCACTCGTTACACTTCAGCTATTAAGTTATATTTGATTAATTAATGTGTTAATCTCTATCTTAGACAAATTGTTTTAATAATAAAGTTACATAATGATTAGGTTATCATACTTTATCAAAGCATCTTTACATATATAAATATTTACATATATAGTAATTATCACTGTCAACAGTAATTTAAAGTCAAAGATAGACATAGAAGAAGTGATTAAATCAAAGTATCATGTCAACACTAATTTAAAGATACCAAATCAAAAATATCTTATATTTACTTATTTATAGATTATAATTGAGATATTATCTTTTTCTTTTTACAATTATTATTCTCTTTAAACAGTCTAAATATAAAACTTTTTATTGTTACACAAAAATATAATTATATATATATATATATATATA
>Ga0099824_1005545_pt1 | contig 17718 bp, 4 predicted proteins | sample SiratrowhiteBW_FD_76837 | JGI IMG/M metagenome (GOLD analysis project Ga0099824, IMG submission 76837) | Root nodule microbial communities of legume samples collected from California, USA - Siratro white BW | ecosystem: Host-associated > Plants > Roots > Nodule | place: USA: California... | reverse complement strand
TATATATATATATATATATATATGGACCTTACTAGTATAACATGTTAAACATCAGTAATAATATCTTTAATTAACTTCTAATGAATAATTTGTTAATAGAGAGCAACATCGATTTTTCACTTATCTTAATTTTAGTCATCAACATCTTAGAACATATTTTAAATAATTTTCTATAAAAGATAATTTTAAGAAAAAAAATTATTTTAATTCATAGTTTATTATTTTTCATTTAAAACGTTGTCATCTCTATTGATGAAATTCGCTGTGGATTTTCCTTGTCAGATGTAACAATTGAGCAAAGTTGCATGTTTTAAATACATGTGGTATGTAGTGGAGTAACAGGAAATCAAGAAGTAAGATTAAAAAATTGTAATGTATAAAATATAAATATTCATTAGAAGAAAATTATAAAGTATTCATAAAATATTATCCACGGATATAAATTGATCGAAAATTATTAACTACATATATTTATGGACTAATAAATCCAACGAAATTTTAAATCCAATTTTCATAAAGGGTCATGTTTGTTTAATAAGTTATGGTTCTTTAGTAGACTCCAAAACATTCAAAACTCAAAATATTAATTTCTATTCTTTTTTGTTGGCTAAAAAATATTCACATCAATATATATTATTAATAAATGTTTAATACTTGTTTACATATCAATGTAATGCTGACATTAAAATATTTCTTGTAGGTACATGATTGACTTTTTTTAAAAAATAAAAAAAAAATCAACCAATTTAGTTATTTAAATTAATTTTTATCATCGCACAAACGATAAAGATTTAAAAATAATTAGTCATTTTATTTTTTCAATCATATTTATATATGAATTTATTTATTAACAAGCTATAATTATTAACTTTTTACGTATAAATTATATTTAATAAATTAATATAAATATACAAGTCTTAAATCATTAACGACAGAAAAACTTATATTATCATAATAACATAGGTTGTGTTACTATTTTTGTGGTGGTGCATTGACTACTTACTACATTAATTAGCAATATTGAAACAATTTTTACCAGTCAAATTTTACAACTTAGATTTAACTTCATTAAAAAAACATAATTAAAGACTCACCAAAAAGATTTGATGACTTTAAAAATAGGTATTGTATGTGTGCATTTTTTTCAATTATTATAATAGTTTGAGTGGTACACAAAATAATTCTTATATTGGTTTCGCTTTTTTTTATATAAATTGAACTGTAAAATAGTTTAGCTCGGTGTTTTTTAAATAGTTTCTAATAATTTTATTTAATTCAACTAACCATTCATAACACTCCTATTAATAGGATCCAAAAATTAAAAACAAAATATTTATAGTTGTATAATAAATTTTTTACATTATTTTTATTGATGAATTGAAATGAATTTATCGTTATATCTTTTTTATTCAAATTAAAATGTCACACGTTAATAAGTACTATTACTTGTAGTCAGTTTTTTACACGTTATTTTTATAAAATTTTGTTGAATGAAGTTTCAAGTAATTATGACAATTAAATGTATAGTGTAGTTATGATAATAATTTAAATTCTGATTAAACCATAATTAATTATTCACCTATCTGTTTATTAACTTGAACTTTTTAGGGTAAGTATCTAGAAACTCATTTTTCAATAACTAAAAACTAGTTATAGATTTAAAAACTTTAAAACTTGCTCCAAAAGTGATGTGGAGAGGCTTACTTACTTTTTGTTTGTTCTTTAATCCATTTTTGATCAGGAGAGTTTGGGCCTACTGTTGGGCCTACCGTTGGGCCTCTATCATTTGCACACTTTCCCAAGCTCTCTATTTTTTATTCTAACCTCTCTCTTTCCACTCCCTTCACCCTCTTCTCTTCTCTTCTCTTCTCTTCTCTTCCCTTCCCTTCTACGGTTCCAGGATCAGATCTACTTCCCTCACCACTCCTCCTCCGCCGTGCGCCACGCGCCGCTATCCGTCTCGCCCCACGCCGGTAACCCCCTCTTCACGATGCCATGCTTTAGCATCTGATGTTCAATTTTTAGTTTTTTCATCATCGTTTGCATGATTTAGCATTATTCTAATAGTTTCCTTATCAATTGGTTTTTCTTCAATTTTCCTTCTAGCTCGACATCTCATTCTTGGAGACATGACTGCTTGGGTACTTTTATTTCGAATTTGCCAATTTCAATTTTTTTTTTATTATTTTTCATATGTTCGGTGTTAAACGATGTTATTGAAACTTTATTCATTTTTTGGTGTATGACGAAGAAACCAAAATAAATAGGCAATTGAGCACTTTCCATTTGTTACTAAGGCATGTCCCAACCTGTTTTGTCAATGCTAGTTATGCAGTTCTGTTCTTAGCTTCATTGTCTCTCTTCTTCATGCACAATCATTGGTTTCGTCTCTCTTAACAAATTTGGGGCTCTTCAGATTTACGTTAGTTCAGTTTGGGTTTTTTCTGTGTCCTGCCCTTCCGTAACATTGTTGTGATCATGAATCATGTCATGATGAAGTTCATGCACCGGCCAGTTTTCGTTATTGATGGATATTAGTTGAATTTGTTGATACGGAGTGTAAAATGATTTATCTTGCTCTGATTCTTGTAAAACTAAAATATAGAAAATATTTATTTTTAAATAATTATATCAAATGATTTGGTGAGACATGGTTATTGTTGTTGTATGTTGATGGATTTGAGTTTTAGGATGTGTACTGGTGTGATCTACTGATTATTTTGTAAAGTTTTAAGGTGAAACACTAGCAACGAAAGTGAATTTGCTACAGTACCAAATACGACATGGTGGAAGATACATTTTGAGCAAATTGATAGTTTAAATGCTATTTGCTACCGTTTTACCCCGTCAACTATATTGTTCAACAAGCTAGTAGTTATAAAATAGTAACCAAACTCATTCTTTTATTTTCTGACTTCAGTTTTTCACGAGAATGAAGGTGGTGATGTTTTAGTCCTTTGTGAAACAAATTTGGTTGGAAAGCTCTATGGACTAATGAAGTCTTTAGCAACTTTTTTCCTGGATGATTAATTTATAATTTTAATCTAAATTCACTTCGTATTGATTTTTGGTTGGAGATTATGTTTCAACCTTTTTTTTCCGCCTGCACACCCAAGCGTACCCTGTATCTGGAAAGAATTATTTTGGATAGTTTTTATATCCTAAAGAAGCAGAATCGTTTCGAGGATTAAATAGCTGTCATTTATTAGAACTTTATGATGGATGTTGCAAGAGTTGTGTAATCATTGTTTGTCCTTTTGTATGCTTAACCTAAAAAATCTGTATCTATTTCCTTTTTCATTTTATTCTTTCATTAATGTGAAGTTTTTGAGGATGGGGATAGCCAAAACATAACATTTTTATAGAGTAAATATCCAATTCTTTTTCTTTTTATTTTCTTTCATGGTGATTGGAAATAATGTTGTTTGAGTCCTTAAGTTATCCAATGTACAGATTTTCATCAGACATGGTGAAATGAGATTGTCGAATTTAGGTATAGGGTTGGGGGTGGGGTGAATCGGTGACAAAAGAGAACTGTTGAGTTAGTTTTAAAATCCTACGACTTGTCTCATAGTACTCAATATTTTAAAAAATGTCATATGGTTGGTCTTCAAGTCGGGACTTATGTTATAGATTAGTGAAACCAGCGGTTACTTCAAACTGTTCATAATTTCTTCTTTATAATCTGGAAAACTCTTCCTTTGGAATTTTGAAAGAAAGAGGGTAATTCGGCTATGGATTGAATAATATTTGGTTTGCTTTTGGTGCATTGTGATGGAATGGAGCATTTTTGGAAATTCAAATTTTCCAACCTAAATTGCATTAAGAAAGGATTATATAAACTAATGTGTATATATCACTGTTTTGGTGGAGTTTTGGGTCGCCACACTGTATTTTTCTTTTCAAAGATTTCTGAATTTATCAAATGGAAAATTTTCTCTGTTTGTAGTAATTCTATTTGGAAGGCAACATTAATCTTTTATGCATTTCAATATGCTGTCAATCATTAATTATGACGGGTTTTATTTTATGTGGGAATTATGTTGTCATAGTAAAGTCTTTATGTTGAGTCTTTCTCTTGAAAAGCCTTGGATAATTTATTCTTCATATCGTCACTTTCATCTTCTTGGAATCCTCACGTTTGGGTTTTCTTATTGCAGTGTATAATCAACAATATATTCAATCTTTTATTGCATTTTGAACTAGCAATGGCATCTGAAGAAGTTCTGAAGGCTGTTTTCCCTTTCCTGGAGGGTGTTGATCTTGCTTCTTGCATGGCTGTTTGTAAGCTGTGGAAAGACATAGCTAGAGATGATTTCTTTTGGAAATGTCTGTGTGCCAAGAGATGGCCTTCAATCTGCAAGCGACCTAATCCTTCCACTTTAACCTACTACAACTTGTACAGAACCTTTTACAAACGTCAGCATCGTAGAATTCTTCTCCCTCCGAGAATCTCATTTGATGATTTGGACTTTTTCATTGACATTTGGGCTGAAAACGTATTACTCTTCTCAGAAGTGGTGCCTGGTTCTGTCCTTCAAGCAGGTTTTAGAATTCCAGCATCTGGGGTAAGTGAAATGCTCAAATTTCAATTGGAAGGTTCCGAATACAAGATGACTTTTCCTGTGGAACCCAGGTTTACTATCCCTTCAGGACAAAATCAGAATGTTAGTGTCTCTGTCATGGTTGGGAGGAAGGATTCAAAAAAGGTTGCTCGCATAATAAATAAATCCATGTTTGATTATATTGATCGCTCATCATATAGAGCGTTGGCTTTTGATTACCTAGACATAGCACCTGGCTACCCTTTTTTGTCTGGCATCCGTGCTTGGATCTCTTTGCTATTCATGGAAGACAAAAAGGAAGATCTTATGGATGTATTTGGGATCCAGATGGATTTCTGTGATGTGGCAAATTCTAAGGAAGAAGTATTGTGGCTGTTGGACATGCTTGACTGGAAGTAAAAGTGGGATTTCCCATTGTTACAACAAAAGTAATTGGGCATTGTGATTTATGTTAACTTGTTGGTTTATATGGGTGCATTGCAAAGTTTATGTTAATGTCTTGAGTATTTGGACTATGTAAATACTCTAATCCCTTGTTATCAATAAATGTCTTTATTAAGCTCCTACTCTAGCACGTGATAATGTTATTTTTATCGGCCCAACCTTGATTGGTTACCTTTACCTTTAATTGTGGTGGAGTGAAGATCATTTCAAGTACTAGGTTGGAGAAGGGTTGTCTTCTATGGTAAGTTGCATCAATATCTATATATTTTGTACTTGTGTTTTAAGTATGATAACTTGTGTCAAATGTCACGTTTCTATTGTATATGTAGTTGCTTTGTGGAGAGTTTTTATAAATATTTTGTATAAATAGACACTTTGTGTGTAGACCTCGTCTTGCAATTAAGTGTAGTGAGTTGTTGTTATGTGAGTAAGCATTCAATATTGACATAGAGAAACTTTTGATTGGGGGAAGAGAAACTTATTCTTAGTGTTTGTGGATGTAGATTACTATTCTTCAACACTCTAATTGAGTTACATTTTCATCTTGTGTTTTGTTATACTTTTCTTTGTACTCCTTTTTAATGTTCTTTAGTTTCTTATGGGGTTTGTGTTGGATGTCCTAGTATTTAGTGAACTTAACGTGAATTTAAAATAAAAATAAAAAATAGTGTGCTGAACAAGCATTATAATCAACTATGACCTCACTAAATTACGAGATTGAGAATTTCACTAGAGTAGATAGTTTTTAATTGTGACCAATAAAGATACATATATTTCTTCTTCAAGAAGGCATTTGGTATATTTTAGAAGATTGACAAGGAAACCTTGTTAGAGAAGGCTGTGTTATTATCATAAACTTTGGCAATAAAATGTTGACACAAGTTGTAAAGGAAACAATTGCAATGGGATTTTGGATAAAGTTAAAGTCCATGGTTAATAATTTACAAAATTAGTATTGAAAAAGTAATCATGTAATAATTGAATGAGTTTAATAAGTTGATCTTGATTTGGAGTATAAATTATATATGGAGATTAAACTTTGGTGTTGTATTTATTATCTAAGATGTATAACTGTTTTAAGGAGATCTTCTTCTATAGAAGAGAAATTCTTCCTCTTGAAAAAGTTCAAATGACTCTTAGTTTGAAATAACTGAATAAGAAATTTGATATGAAGTTATTTGATAGAGACAAGCTAGGGACAAGGATGACAACGTTTAAAAATAAAAATAAGAATAAGTGATCTAAGTTTAGACATAACTAATGATAGATATAAAGCTTCTAACATTATAGGCTACAATATAAAAGAAATGAGAGTCACAAGAAGACTACATTATAAAGGAATGTCGGAGGTAATGATAGTCAGAAGTAATCAACTTGATAAATTATCTAAACTTGGTGAAGCAACTTTATTTGAAGAGTTTCGAATTATCAAATGTATTAAAACTGTCTAACCTTGTTAATAATGTAAAAAAGTCCATAACAATATCTAATCATTTATGATTTTAAAAACTGTATAGAACGTAGAAAAAGTTCAATTGACTGAGGACACAAATAATCATAAATTAAAATCTAATTTTTATATGACAACTTTACATTTTATTAATTATGATATTATTCCTTCAATTTTCTTTTATGTTATCAAAGTAAGATTTTTTTTATGTATTGTTTATATATATTTTTAAATCTTTAATCATATTTTTCTAATTTTAATAATTATTTTATTAAATGAGTTTTTTTAGCCAAATATCACTTTTGTTTTCAATTCATTTATTTTATACTTCTATTTCTTTCTTTAAAGTGAATATTTAACTTTTCTACGTTTTCTTGGAATTATATTTTATTTTCATTTCTTTTATTACTATTCAATTCATTTGTTTTATTTTTAGAGCATGTTTTTTTAATTTCCTTTCTTTCAAAGCTTTTCTTCATTATATTTTAATATTGTTCCTATATTGTTCGGATGAGATAAAAGGTTTAAAAAAGATGTTTCACAACACAGAAATATATGATATTATGCTACTAGTTATAAAAATAAAAATTTAAAGAAGATTCTAGTTTTTTTTCAAATCTAATTTTATATCTTTTATTCTCTTTACTCTTTCTTAGAGACAATATTTTGTTATTATTTTTTTGTTAAGTTTCACCATTTCACAACTTATCTTATTTTTTATATGAAAATATTCTAGCTTTTTTTTATTTGATCACGTGTTATGTTTAGAATAATCATATTTCATCCAAAAATACTTCATTTTTTAACTTCATTCTATCATTTTAATTCACGATTAGAAAAATACTAAATAATAAAAAATATTTTGACTAAAATAAAAATAAATTCTAATCGTATTAGTAAATAAAAAATAATTTGACTCAGAATAAATTTACATTGTTCATGCATTCTAATTTAATTAATTAACATAAAAATCAACAAACTTAACTTATATAACAATCTGTAATTTAATAACATTGTAGAAATATTTATATCATTAGTAGATTGTAATTAAATTGTTCTTTGTTCAGTTTTAATTGTCATTTAAGTTTATTTTAGAGAAACTAAGAAATGCAATAAATTTTTTAACTTCAATAAAATATTTATAAGATTTTTTATTTTATCCTTCTTATTTTTATATTACAATAAAGATATATGTAAAGTAATTTTACGTTTACGATAAATGTATAAGTAAAGTAATTAAAAATTAAGTTAATGATAAGAATATGTCAAAAAGAAATATTTAACACTATTTTTTATTTTAAAAGTAACAATTAAATAAAAAATATTTTAAAAATTGGAGACTTAAAAAGGAACGAACTACTTTTTCTGTCAACTTTTCTATTCTAATTAATAAGTTCAAACAATAAATTTATTTTCTTTTTAGTTAATACTATTCATTTCTTCCTCTTATGATGAAAATATATATTTTAAAATCAAAAATTAAAAAATAAAATATTAAATATTTGTTAATAATAATAATATCATATTTAGCTATATATATATATATATATATATATATATACATATCCAAAATCACAATAATATAAAACAATATAAAGTATTAACTAAATGTAAGACAAAAACTATTACTCTAATTATTCCTTCATTATATGATTTTTTTATAATTAAGGGTATGTTTGGTAAAATTAATTGAAAAAATTATGTAATAATAGATAAAAATAATAATAACAATAAAAAATATACTAAAATATAAAGGATAGTAATAAAAGAAAATTAAATAAGTTATAAATACAAACTACTTTGCTGAAATAAATTTTAGCTTATAAACTAAATCATATTATGTTAAGCTACTTACCAAATGCTTTTATAATGTTCAAATTAGCTTATAAACTATTTATATAAATTAATAGGTATTTTATTGATCTTACTAAACCAAAATGTCTTTTGTAAAAGAATTCGATTTTCACAACTGTAATTTTTATATATAGCATGTAGTGAAACATTAGTTAATAGGTAGAAAAAATTAAGAACGATAAAATAATATATTAAAATATAAGGGATGGTAATAAAAAATTAAATAAATTATAAATACAAGGTAGAAGTTTGCTAAAATAATTTTTAGCTTATAAACTAGAAGCTTCTAATATAAGTTATGCTCAGTAGTTACCAAACGCTCTTATGATGGTCAAACTAGCTTATAAATTAATAGGTAATATATTGATCTTACTAAAGCAAAATGACTTTTGTAAAATAATTATGTTAACTAATTCTTGATTAAGGTTACCAGTTGAGAAATTAATAAATAAATAAAAATATTGTTAGAGTTGTATATTTTTAATCTCTTAGTCAATGTTTTTATGGCTGCAGTTGTATGAAGCAGTAGTCAGCATTTTCTAAAATAATAGTAGTCAGTTTATAATTAAGTGAATGAGACCCTTGAATATAATTAATCGTTGATATTTTAACGCCTATCAATAAAAATAACCACTTCAAAATTATTAATAGTTTAATTATATTATTTTTTCTTTTTCAGACTTAAAATACATATTAATATATATTACTAAAATAAGACATTAACCCAGAGTTTATTTTTTAAACAGGTGAAAGTACAATTTTACAATGTAAACATCCCACTCCTAATCATGTGAGCAGAATGTGATGTCACCAAATCCAAGAACTACACAAACCCTAACCCTAAAAATTTGTGTTGGCCTGGTAGCTCTGCCCAAATTGCCAATTGGAAGGTGCAACCCCATCAAACTCCACCCTTTTTCCATCACTAGTACTCACCTGAAACGACAAGGATTGCCCCACCAAGTTCTGTCCAGTCACCCAATTCTGTCCCCAAACCCTAGACATGGCTGTCCACTGGTTAGTGTTGGAGCCTTTGATGTTCACCTGAGAAACATCACCGGCATTGCCAACGTTATACACCAAAACCTCAAGCCAATAAGGGTTCCCTGCCGTTTGGAACCTGACACCCCCACTTTTGGAGCAGGGGACACGACGATATTTCACAGGGATGATCCCAGCTTTGTACACGGCAATGGTGGTGAACATTTTCATGGACAAGTCAAAGTGTTTCTGTGGAGGGTTGCACCAATGGTCTACATCTGGAAAGGCGTAATTTGGGGGACAGAAATTTGTTGCAGTTACTTTGATTGAGCCTGCATTGGGAATGCACCATTGAGGGTCGTCCACACACATGATCTCGAAACACGCACCACAACTAAGACCATTGTTGAATAGTGCAGAGCTTAGGGCTGTGGTTTCAAGCCCGTAACCTTGCTGCATGAGATCGCCATAGCCACAAGCACCCTCTGCATATCATTGAAAACATAATCAGATTAATTATACAGTGCCTTTAATTAATCTGTGTACTTCATGACAGTATCTTAGAATGTTTGGTTCTTGAATTTTCTTTGACTGTTTCATCTTTATCTGATCTGTCAAATGGTGCCATTAAGCTTAAGGTTAAAATGAAAAATAGGAACCAAAGTATTTTTTTCTGCTCATTTATCTATAAATTTAATGCAGTACCGACAAAAATTGTAAATAATAATTAATGGTAAAGAAAAATATTCAAAATTAAGTTTCTGTCTCTTTCAAAGACAGAAGATTTGCAGATCAAATTTTGTATCATATTTTTCCCTTCATTTGAATCAGGGCGAATACGGAGAATTGTCGCAGATTTGTTTCTACTAATAGGTATGAATACGGAGAAAAAAAATGAAAATAGAAATCGCATAAATACGAGAAAAATACGTTGAGAGTCATTAATGCATCTGTATGCTACGTACAATTGCAGGTTTATATATTAAGAAAATAATTTATTTTTTTTTCTATTTTTAATCTTATGTATTTTAGGTAAGTTATCTATTATGCTATGAAGCACATATACACGGATATGAATACGATCCGAACACTTAGACCACGTTACTTAAAATGGAGTGTCCCAGCTTCACCATCATGCTTTTTTTAGTTTTCTTGTTTTACTATATATTTATGGGCTGTTATAATTCTTTTATTCCGTTATTCTAATTAATTTTTTCTTTCTGTGTTAATTAAATAAAGAATATAATTAAAAAAAAACTATCTCAGGTTAACATTTAAAAAATAATAAATAAGTTAAACGGACTTTATTCAAAACACAGTTAAAAAGAAGAGATGGAGCATCTTTCAAGGTAAGAATAGTTTGATTGAGTCAATTATGTTAATTTGAAAATGTTAATAAAATATAAAAAAGTGTATATCATAAACGTTTTATACATGTTTAATTATAATTATAATAGTAATAAAATAAAATTATTATTACCAAAAAGTTTTGTCTGTTTTCCAATCACTAACTTTTCAAATAATGCATTAATGATGTAAAATGACGATAAAGAAGAAATAAATGATTTTAAATAATAATTAATGCACTTCTTCATCCCCTCTCCCTCTCCAACCCTAATACCATTGATAGATGAACACTACCTCTCCCTCTCTAACCCTAGTAACATTGATAGACGAACACCGAATAGTAAATACAAGGAAAATAAAACCTAATTAAATAGAAAAAAAAAGTAGACAGACTAGAATTATAATTCGAAAGTAATGAATTTATTTATAAATACATGTACATAATAATTTATAGGTAATATTGATTTTATTTACAGATAAAGATCTATAGATAATAATATGTAGACAGATTCATTTTTTTTTTTCTTATCATAAATCATCAAAATGAAAATGATAAAGTGAATTTATGTTATATAAAGTTGTGAGGAAGAGTTTTACTTACGCATGGTGTCTGCACCTTGCATGTCACCATAGAAAGTTGCATGGGCACTATACCATGTACTGTCATCTGACAAGGCTGGTACACAGAGAACCATGAAAAGGGCCAAAGCAAGCAAACTCTTACACCAAGCCATCACCATGAGCATGAAGATGAGAAGAAGATAAGAAGAAGATGAAGTGGAAAGATACAATTTGATGAAAGGAAAACAGTGGTATTTATAGAGAAGTGCTACATGCTAGTGCACGGAATCAAAGCAAGGTGAGTAAAACTAAATTCTTAATATCTGGTCAAAGTAACTTTAATAACGCATAAAAAAAATTAATTTTTGTAGCTACAAATAATTTATTCATATGTGGATGCTTTTTAAGGATGATAATAAATATAGGACACGGAATAAGCGTTATTGATGAATGAATGAATGATAATTATAAAAATTATTTCCTTACTTTAATACTTTTTTAGTTTAAATCATTAAACTCTTGCTGAATTGCAAATAGTGTAGATACGTTTATCTTTTAAGAATTAAATACATTTCAAAAAATTTACAGTAATTCACGGAAATGGCTCAATCAAAGTCATAAGTGGATATTTACTTTTGTGGGAAAAAAAATAAAGTTAGTAATTACTTTTAATTTCTTTCAATTTCTTCAAATTTCAGCATTAATTATTTTCTTTTTCTGTTAAAGTTTATATCTTTCTGAATTTGCGTGCTAGCTTTTAATGTTAATAATCGCTCATGTTAAAATAATTATTTAAGGCTTTTTAATCAAAATAATAAATATTATTTAATTATTTTCACTTTTACTACAAGTATGAGTGATTAATCGTATCTTTTTTCATTTTCTTATTTAAATAAAAAATTAATGCATCATTATATTTTCTGTTTATGTTATTATAGCTACTTCTTTTCTCTCTATATTAATTAATTTAAGAGTATAATTATATATATATATATATGCTATATTAATTTTAAAAATAATAGATAAAAAACAATGTTATTTTCTCTCTACATTAATTTAATTATTTAAGGCTTTTTAATCAAAATCATAAATATTATTTCATTTTTTTTTTCACTTTTACTATAAGTTTGAGTGATTTATCATATCTCTTTTAATTTTCTTATTTAAATAAAAAATTAATGCATTATTATACTTTCCCCGTCACATTAAATAAAAATAATAGATAAAAACAATGTTTTCGAAAAATCTCACAATTAAAAAGAGTAATATAACTATATTTTCCCCGTTACATTTTAAGTTATTTTTTTTAATTATATATGAATTAATACCTCTCATATACCAACAACTTTCCAAGTAGAACTAGTTTCAAATTTTTTTATCAAAATATTATTTTCAATTTTTTTATCAAAATATTATTTTCAATTTTTTTCAATTTTTTTATAAGAAAAAAAATCGAATTCATGTGATTAGTTTTATTTCTTATTTTTATGTTATATTTATTTATTTTATAAATTTATATTGAGAACAAATACATTTTGTATTTAAAAATACTGAAAACAAATACTTTTTTATTTATTTTATATTTATTTTATAAAAAACAAGTATAATAAATGAATCCGTAAAACTCAAACACTTTATTTACATAGTTTTTTAATAATTTGTGTTTATTTACGTACCGATCATTATCTTTGCTTATATATCAATAAATAAATTAAACACCAACCACACATTTTTATGGATAACTAAGTATAGTTAAATAAATAAAAAATACATATAAGGATCCATGGGTATTTTTTTATTTTTTTTGAAAAAAAAAACAATAATTCTTGTATTATAGAAATATTATTTCACTTATAATTTAATTATTTTTAAATTAAAAATATAATATATAAAACAAAATTATTTTTCTTTAATTTTTTGCATCTATTTGTATTTAAGATTTAAATTTACAAATACAATAATTAATGAATATTAATAATTAACTTAATGCATGACTTCAAATAGTCAAAGTCCATCATGAAATGAAACCACTGAGATATAAAATCCATTGACTTTCCAAATTCTGAAGATGAAAAAAGTGAAAAATAAAATATTTTATAAAGTGTACATCGTAACTCCTTATTTAATATATATATATAAAATAGAAAAAAATCGTTGGAACTTGTAATTTTTCATAATTATATATATACAAGTAGTTAAATACTGAATGTCATTACAGTAATTTCTATAAACATAAGGTTATTAAACATTCATTCTTAATTCCGTATGTTATATATGATGGTTTATTACGTTTAGTTTATAATAGTTTAATACATAATATTTGTTTTTAGTTTTTCTTCACCCCACAATTATAAAAGTAGTGATAGATTTCTTTTAAAGCGTAAAAGGAATTATCACTAAAAAAATTCTATACAAATTTAAATTCGTATAAAATCAACATTATATATTGTAATTTTTAAATACGAATTTGTTTTCATAATATTATATATGAATTTAATCTATATACAAATTCATATATAATATAATTTATATTAAAAATTAACATTTAATACTAAATTACATATAAATTTTTATTTAAAATATTATATATAAATCTAATCTATATATAATTTCATATATAATATAATTCATATTAAAAATCATCATTATATATTAAAATTATTTAGAACTATGTATTTATAGAAAGACAATAAATGGTGTAAAATATATGTTATCCGTTACCTGAGTTTATTAAAATAAAATTTAAAGATAAATACTTAATTATATATATATATATGGAACCAAAAGTACTAATAAATATCATTATAAATAATAGAAATATCATATTAAAGTATATATGTTTTTGTTACATATATATAGATCGAATTTTGTAAAATATGTATCTAAATTTATTATATATACAGATTTTTATATATAAATTAAAGTTTGTATATAAAATTAATATTATATATAGATTTGTATAGAAGGATTAACGTGTGTATATAAAATTAACATTAGATATATATTTATATTCTTACGTGAAGTTAGAACATCATATACAAAATTTTATATATAAATTTTACATCTAAATTGTTGCATACGAAGTTTAACGTACTAAATTTACATAAAACATGAGCCCTTTGACGTAACTTGCGATCTTAAAGATTTGGATTTTATGGGTCTGCCAAATGGGTTTATTTTGTGTGTAAGTGGACATCTTTATGCGTTTTGGATTTTTTTAACACCTCTCCTTATATTTTTCAGAAAAGAAAATGAAGTAGATTAAAGGAATAAAATATAAAGGGAAAAATTAGTCTCCATGCCTCCCTATAGTCACATCTATAAAATAAACAACCACTAATACTACATACGCAAAAAAACAAATAAAACTCTTAACTCGTGTGTAAAGATTCAAGACACAAAAATGGAGAGATCCTGGTCCAAGTAAGAGATCGGGGTTCTCAAAATTTTGTGTTTAAGTTATAACCAATTTTTTAAGTGAGTAAGAGTAAAAATTTCTTTAACATCCACAATCCCTTTATTGAAGACAATCTTATTCCTCTAATTTCAGATTTCTGAAATAATAGTCATCCACAATCCTTTCAAAACTTTATTAATACAGTGACTTTTACAAAAAAAGATAAAAGTTTTGAAAATGAACGATAATGACTCACGATGAACACGGTGACAATTCTCACCTACCTCACTAATCTTAAATTTTTGGCCACCTTACAAACTTTATAAGTGTTGAGCTGATTCAACGTATTCTTGACAAAAAGAACAAGCTGCAAACTTCTTTTGACTAGGTTAGACCTAGTTAGCCCATTTGCACTTTTATAAACGTAACCTATTTTCCTTTTTAAATTGGATGATCGAAAAGTTAAAAGTGTCTTATCAACTATATAATTTATAAGTATTTTTTATATTTTAAATTATATAATTTGAAAATAATTTATTTTCTCAAAGGAATTTTTTGTGTTTATGGAATGCAAAAGAAATGCATAGAGGTGCTGGAAGAATTTGTCCATTATAACTTGTCATGGGGCAAGTAGGACTGCTTCTTCCTGCACCTTCATATCATCTTCCTGCACCTCCATAGTTTAGGCAAATTTACCATTTAACCCTTTTTAAAACATTTCATATCCCATAATACCCTCCACCACCCTTCACATCCTTTCTTCCTCAACTTTGCCTGCACCCCGTTCCCACGTCACTGCACCCTATTCGACCGCGGCTGCACCTCCCCCTCCACTCTCAGTGCTTGTATCCCAGTTTGCCAATACAGATCTACATTGAGTGCACCTTAGTTGCTTGGTTGTTGGCTTGGTTCTCCATCATTGTTCTCCATTCACGGGTCGTGAAAACTGTAACCCACAAACTTCAACTTCCATCATTTTGACACCCATTCAAGCAATTGAAAGGAAAGTAAGTATCATTGTAAGTTTAATTTTAGATTGTAGAGGTAGTTATGGTGGATTGGTGGCGGAGGATGGCGGTGGTCCAATTTTTTTTCACTGTCAAACTGTTATACGGTTTGTAGAAACCGTAGGTAATTCAAATTTTCTCTTCTGCGGTTTGTACAAACCGTAGAACAGTAGAAACTTTTTTTCTGTTCTGCGGTTTATACAAGCCGCAGAAGAAAAAAAAAGTGTACTGTTCTACGGTTTGTACAAACCGCAGAAGAAAAAAAATTTGCTACTATTCTGCTGTTTGAACAGAAAAAAAATGTCCTACGGTTTGTAGAAACCGTAGAAGCATTTGCATTTTTTCACTTCTTACGGCTTCTACAAACCATAGACGAAAAAATGTTCTACGGTTTGTAGAAGCCGTAAGCAGTAAAAAAAATGCAAATGCTTCTACGGTTTTCTACAAACTGTAATGTCTATTACTTTTACGGTTTCTATAAACCGTAGAGTTCTCTTATACACCTATGTACTTACGGTAAACCGTAAGCTCTTACGAATGTTAAAATAACTACAGTTGTGTAATCCATAAGAGGCATAAATGTTGTTTTTAAACTTACGGCTTACATAATCCGTAAATATTAAACTTCTACGGTTTTTACAATCTGTGGAAATCAGAAAAAATGAATAACAGATACCTCAACGAAGACTTCAGCCACCCACAACCACTGACGGCCACCCAAAGTGCCTTCAACCCCCCCACTCCAACACTGTAGGAACCTCTGCGACACCTTCTACCGCTGTTCAGAAATGCACCGCACCCCTTTCATGGAAAACCTTTTTTTATAGCAGTAGGGATAATTTTGTAATTTACTCATGTCTATTATTGGAATTTTGAAAATTATGGAGGTGCAGGAAGATGATATGGAAGTGCAGGAAGTGCAGGAAGAAGCACTCGCCAAGTAGTCAACATTAGTTTTTGCTTTCAATTTGCTTATTACACCTCATAATTACTAACTGCATCCATAATTTTTAAAATCACCATTTTATCTTTGATAAGAGTAACTTAAGAATGGAAATCTCTTAGAAAAAGGTTTCATAAGGGTAACTTCCTCAAAGAATATGACTAAAAATGGAGGGACAACGAATAAAAAACACAATAACAACGGAGGCAACAAACGATATGGTGCAGCAAAAGATAGTATTTTAGTACTTTCTTATTGATAGTATGGAGTGTCTATAATAATTGTGGAGGTGCAAGAAGAAAAAAGTGTTTGCTTTTCATTTTCTTATTTTATTGCCGCACCTCGTCGTTAAAATGCAATAAAAAACAATATTTTAAAATCTTTATATTTTAAAATATGCATTATTAAGAAATTTCCAGATTGAATCATTCTAGAAAATTATTCTAAAATACTTAATTTAAAATTGATTTTTAATTATTTTATTTTGATCATTCTAGACCACTACATGATAAAATTTATTATTAGAGAAAATATTTCCAGAACAATTTAAAATTTATTTTATTTTTTTAAAACGTAAATTCTAATCCTTTTTATAAAACTTTAGATTTGTTTTCCAAGAAAAAAAACACATTTCCGTGTGGCAGTGTTGGTGAAAATAGCATACGGTTTGGTAGGACAAGTAAGTAATATAATATATTTTTTTTAACATTATATTATTTTGCTACTCATTCTCTTAATTGGCAGACACGTGAGAATCCAAGGATTTTAATTTTTTATATTTCAATAAAAAAGTTTTTAATTTTTTCCTCTTTTATATATCTTCAAATGCACTCAATATATTTATTTGTTTACTAACTTCTGAAGCAAAGTCCATTCTTAGTTTTGAAGGTTTCTCCATAGTCTTTCATGAAAAAGCAGTATGATTATGGTGATGTGGTCAAAACATAAGTGCACATGAAAACCCAGCTAGCTTAATTACTGTTAATAATCATATTTGGAAAAACGTTGCTTTCTAATAATAATAAAAAAATTTAATTTAGAGGAATTAAGAAACGAACGTTGTTTCATAAATAAATAAATAGAAAAAAAAAAAAAAAAAAAGCCTTATAAAAAAAAAAAAAAAAAAAAAAAAAAAAAAAATTTTTTAAAAAAAAAAAAAAAAAAAATAT
>Ga0099824_1005544_pt1 | contig 17719 bp, 7 predicted proteins | sample SiratrowhiteBW_FD_76837 | JGI IMG/M metagenome (GOLD analysis project Ga0099824, IMG submission 76837) | Root nodule microbial communities of legume samples collected from California, USA - Siratro white BW | ecosystem: Host-associated > Plants > Roots > Nodule | place: USA: California... | reverse complement strand
GAGGAATGGGCTGGGTCGTTGTGTTGGTGGGGGGGGATGTTGTGGGGAAGGCCTTCTTGTTGCGTGCTTTTCTTTTCGATGTCTCTTTTTTTTTTTTTTTTTTTACATTTTCTTTTTCCACTTTCAATAATTCTTTTCATCATTTTTCTCTTACTTTTCTCACTTATCTCCTCTCCTCAATCGTCTTCCACGTACCACTCTCTTTCTACTCAGACAGTAGTTAAAGAAAAGAAAAGAAAATAATAATATTATATATGATTTTCATGTTTTTCTACATTTTCTACTTCTCTTTTCCTTGTCATCGTTGTCACATAACTCACAATAAATGGTGATGCAATATTTTATTTAAATTAATTGTTTCTTGGCTTTAAGAAGTTATGTTCTTCTCTTAAGTAATATTTAACTAACATGGCCCTTAGAGTTCATTAACCTTTAGTCATACTTTGCTATTATGAACACGTTAAAAAAAAAACTCATTCTACCACTAATATTGACATGAGAATTTAACCAATGTTATTGGTAAAGTTCTAAGAATGATATATTATACATTGGGTTAGTTTGGGACAAGTATATAATAATTAATGCGTTTGGAAGAATAATACACTCCATATTTTTTCCTTTTTACTTTAGTGGAAACTACTTTCTATCTTTATTATATTTATGCAAATTTTTATAATTAATATGTTTACTATGTTTATTTTTTTCACTCATTTCTTTTTTTCTTTTTTGATATTATTAGATTCTTCGTATTTAGATTACTGTATATTGATAAATTTCACAATAGAATTATCAATTCATAAGATCACAAAAATGATACAGGTAAAAATATCAATATGTATAAGTTATATTTAGTAATAGTGTGTTTATTAAATAATCTTAATCTAATACAAATTTAGAAAAAACTAGTGATAAATTACACAACTCAACATATTTTTTTTATTATTGGAAGAACTTTAAATTTTGATGGAGGATTTAGTTATGGTGATATTTGTATAAAAGTTATGTATTTAGTTATAGAAAAGTATGATACTCTCTACATTGTCACTTATATCACTTAAAGTGTATTATTATTTTATTAGTTGTTAATGATAATAGACTTTATTCCAAATTAATGGATAATATAACAAGATTAGGTTTATACATGTTGTTTTGACTCATTTTCTTTAAACTCTTTTTGAATAATATAATAACAAGTCTTTTTTCTATTAATTACGCAACATATAAAAGAAAAAATTATAAATTTAATGTCTTATTGTTTTAAGTTGAAGGTTGTGTCAATTTTGATGTATCCGATTAAGATTTTCTTTTTTTCCAATTTTTGATATACATATTTGAATTGTTACAAATTTTACAAATTCACTCATTAAACATATTTAAATTTCTAATTTTATTTTGACATGATAATTTATTTTGTTAAAATTTAGTAGTGAACTATATAAAGTTATTTCAACATTAAGATAAAAATATTTCTTTTAAAGATGGATCCAATAAAAAAAATAAACTTGAATAATTCGCTCATATTTAACCGAAATCCTAATCTGTATCGCTTTAACTTGATAAGTTAAATGATGGGATATAAAATTTAAAATGTTAAATTTGAATGGTGCTAAAATAGTAGTTAAACCCAAATGTGACCCAACTGAACCATTACTCAGGCTTACAAGAGAAATAAACATTAAATGAGAATTGAAGGATTATCCAGAAATGATAAAAAAAAGGAAAAATACATGTTATAATAAAAAAAAATTATAATAAAGCATTTCATGTTCACTTTATATTAGTCTATGGCTTGATAATTGTGGTGGATTACCTAATCAGTGATGGCATCCTAACCTTGGTTATAATTTTGGTAGGTTATTGGCATAATAAACATGTTTTAATAAATGATTCAATTATTATGATTGAAATTCTCAATAACATGCTGGTTGATAGAAGTTTCTTTTTTTGTTTAAAGATAAAAGTTGTTGCTTTATATTTTCAATGAAAATATACACTTTAGTATAAATACGTAATTTCAATTAATTTATTTCCACATTTAAAATATATTTAATTATTTTAATTAATTATATAAAAAATAAGATGTTTTAAACTTTAAACAAATAAATGTTATGAGCTAAACTGTTTGTTTTCATGACAACGTAATCTGTATAAAGAAATTGAGTTTTGTGTATTTATTTGTGTAATAAATCTACCTAGAAATATCAAACATGTTAATATATATCTTGAAAATGTAATTAATAAGTATTAGTTCACCTCCAAATAATTTGTAATTTTAACATTTGTTATTTATTTCAGAATAAATGAAGTTCACAGATTATACTATATTATTGATTTTTTTTTTAAATTGTCTTCAAATAAATTAAATCAATAATTAATACATGAGTACGTTAAATATAATGTATTCAGTGAAAGAGTCATGTTATTTTAGTAAAATTATATATACAAAATACATTTATTACTGTTATTAATTTATATGTAAAAATTTTAAATTAATTCAAATTTTGAATATGCACTTGTATTACATATTAACAAAATGATTTTATAGTCAACTTACCCACCTTGCAAAAGATTATATTTTCTAAAGTTTTCTTATAAAATATATACATTTTATGCATGTATAAATATAGGATAAACTCTAAATCATTTTTATATTATATATAAATTAAGTTTTAAATCTAACTTAATTTTATAAAATTAGTTAAAAAGATGATATTTATACTTATTTATGAGGTTGAGGTGAGATGTTTAGCATTAACTATCATTTGTCATTTTCTTTATTCTTCAAAAGGTTACATGAATGATTTGAATTTTCGTACATCTTGCACTTATCTCTTTCCTAGTTGCCAACAAAATTTCCAATTCACAGGATCCATTATAGGATTAAGCTTTGGAAAGTTGATAAATGTTCATAGGTGAAATGTCACGAGTATCACAATTCAATAGACGCTCTGCGATAACAACACTAGCAGCATCACTAGGATGGTAAGTATCCCAGAAAACATACTTGGAACGATCCTCACAAACTTTTGAACCACGATTGCATGGAATCAAGCCTCCAAATCGACCAGCCATGTGACAGCATGCACTATCAGGGTTTTCAAAACCTGTTGAAGTGACAATTTTTATTCACAAATGACTATGAATTCTGGGTACTGAAATGAAAAAATAAACAAAATGTCACAAACCATAGTCTTTATAGTTCAGGAGGATATCTTCCATAATATGGTAAACATCTGCATAAACAAATAATGACTCTTCCAATTTTGTCCGAAGCTCTTCAACAAGGCTCCTCAATTGTGTGTTGAATAATTGGGCTAGCTCATTTGGGAAAGTAACACATTCATCTCCTTCATAGGGTTTTAAATTTGCATCCCTTATATATGGTATACACCCAATAGGCCCTACATTTGCCACAACAATTTTTCTAGCCCCTAGATTGAATAGCCGCTGCAAACAGTAGTTGCATGTGATCAACAAACAAAATAGAAACATGGTTGAAACAAAGCTTTCTTTTTTAAGGTTCTAGGCAAAATTACAGTGAGTTGTAGTCTGAGTCTTGATATCAATGTGGCCACAAATGATTCTGGCGGAACCAACACCCTCTCTGGAATTGAGAATAAGGGTGTCAGATAGTTATCCAAGAAATCATTTGAGCCTAGTGCCACTGTAAAGAGGGCCTTCTTAAACAAATTGAGAGCCTCAGGGGCACCAATTAAAGAGATGATTTCTTCCCTGGTGTTTGCAAAGTTGTCAATTTGTGCATCGAAGTTGATTCGACCACCCTGTTATTTAACATATAAATGGCATACAAATTGAGTCTAATTTGAATGACATTATAAAAAAGTGTATTCTAATGAACTTGGAAATTCTATTATCAGAGATTCATTCTAATTAAGGAGTAGGACATGTAGGAGCAAGGATGAGGCTGTTTAGTACAGTTCACAGTTGAAATTTGAAGTTTAATACTCACAATAATTGTGCATAAAACCTAACAAGTTGAAGCAAAAACTTACAAAAATTTCGCCGGAGTTATTAAGAATTCCACCTGCACCAGAAGCATAATTGACACCCTTTAGCACTGTTGATCCAGTGGTAGTGGGAGCCAAGTAAGGAGGAGAAAAGCCAAGACCCAGTTTCTGATCTGGTAGCATCCATCACACGTTGCTCAATGAGAAATAAACAGTAATTTATACAAGTATTTGAACAAAGAAATCAAGAAATATAGAGCGTAATGGGAATCAGAAACTCTCACTTATAACATCAACAACTGTTCTTCCATTGCTGAAACGACCCGTGGGCATTCCAAAATCAATCCCAAAGGGGTCATGGTTTGCTTTGGCCAGTGAAACAATATAGTTGTTGTTCCCCACATCGAGCAGCGAATCCCCAAAAACAAAAGACGCTGGTACATCGTTTGAGAACCCAAACCTAAACAATAACAAGAACATAAAAGCTTGAAACATAATTCCAAAAATGAATCTTTCAAATGTTCAAGCAGGGACTCTATTTTGGTTTGGTTTTCTGCTCAAAGAGAGACATGCAATGAGCCTTATAATGTGACAAAGATTAAGGTGAAATACCCAAATAATTGCCACTAACTGTTACTCTTGTTGATGTACATCGTGGGCCCACCAAGAAATTTCATAATATTGTGTGGAAAATGAGCTTGATTGTTTAGGAAGCTGGCAAAAACCAACTTTGTCTTTAAACATTGCTCCTGTTTTTCATTCCGTAGCATCAGAATCGCTACACGGCGTGAGAATAAAGGCATTGCCCGTGAGGGAAATGATTTAGTCAATAAATTGATAAGGAAATGCCTAGCAATAATGAAATTATCAGTCTTCCTAATTTGTTCTAAAGCGAAGCATTACACCAAATTCATATATGAAATTTTTTTGAGATAATTTATTTTTATAAAAGGTCTTATTTCATTTTTGAATCCTAAATCTTTTAATTAAAAAAAGTATAGAAACTAATTAAAATTATTTGTCAAACATAATACTTGTGAAGCCTAACTGGTTAACTAACTAAAAATAAGTTCTTTTTATCAGTGGTGAACAAGTTGAAGCTTAAAAAATAACTGATTGAATACAAACTGATAAAACTAGCTAATAAGTAAGTAACAAAATGTCGTAATAGAACACATTTAGTTATTTGAAATATGAAGGAATTTCGAATAAATTAATGAAAGAAAGTACAGTATTTTGTCGCACAGTGAAACAATGGTCTGTGAAAATTTCCTCTCAATGTTAATGTTAATTTGTCTTACAACATTTTCATTCTTGACAGATAAAAACACAAATATTTTCTACTACGAAACTGATGAGTTCATTTAGTGAATATTACTTTCGTGTCGTCTATTAATCACTAGCCAGAAACATTGAACAATTCATAGCAGCAGGGGCTCTCTGCACCAAGAACCAGGTTATCTGATATAGTATCTCCAAAACATCCCTCATTCACATTAGCAGAAGAATCAGATCAAAAGTTGAATGAGTTGGCGAACATTCATTGGAAAAATGTCATTATGATCACCATCTAAGAGGCGCTTTGCGATGACAACGTTTGCTGCATCAGTGGGATGCCAAGTGTCCCAGAAAATGTATTTGGATCTGTCCCTGCAAATGCTTGAAGGGGGACCACACGGAATCAAACCTCCAAAACGCCCTGCCATGTAACAACAAGAGCTGCATGGATTCTCAAAACCTGCCACATTACAAACATAAGGGTCTAATTAGTTCAAAAATATCATGCAAAGTTTAGGTGCTAGTACATTTTGTTTTTCACCTCAGATACACACCATAAGCTGGGTAATTGTTGAGCATGTCTTCTACTATATGATACACATCTGCATAAACGAACGTTGAACCCTTCAGATTTGAATTTAGCTCTGCAATCAGACCCTTCAACTGGATATTGAATAACTGTGCTAGCTGATTGGGAAAAGTGACACAGTCTTCACCCGCAGCTGGGTTTGCATCCCTCTGACTTGGCATACATCCAATAGGTCCCACATTTGTCACAACAATTTTCCTGGCACCTAGATTGTATAGCCTCTGCACGTATTAATGTCCATAACCATAACAATAGTTAACACCAAACATCATTAAACAACAATGATATATTCATCAACATAGTAAGATTTTACAATGTCAACCAGTAGAAGTTATAGTACAAAATTATATTTAACACAGTTGTGAAAGTCGATAAATTTATGATACATGTTTATCTGTTATTGGATAACCAATGTAAAAATCTTTTACACAGCAGATACATGGACTATTTACTCTAAAGGTAAAGAATTGTTCTAAAAAAATCAGTATTTTATATATGAAATATCAAGATGTAAGGTCTTCTGAGGAACGTTACCGTGAGCTGTTCTCTGAACTTTGAGAGTAAGGTGGTCACAAAGAGTTCTGGAGATGCCAAATACATCTCTTCAATTAAGACTGATGGTGCTAAATAGTTGTTAATGAAATCGTTGGAACCCATTGCTACTGCAAATATAGACCTATTGAGTAGGCTGAGAGTTTCAGGAACACCAATGTAAGAGATTATGTCTTGCCTGGTGTTAGCAAAATTATCTAACTGTGCATCGAAGTTGATTCTGTCACCCTTCAAAATGGCAAACACGATGTTATTATTTCATTCAAGTTGGGGCTTAAACAATAGCTATTGTTGAAGCAGAAAACTCACAAAGAGTTTTCCAGTGAGATTGAGGATTCCACCTGCACCAGAAGCATAGTTGACACCTTTCATAATCACTGGGAAAACTGTAGTTGGTGCTAAGTAAGGTGGGGTGAAATCAACACCCATTTCCTGACCTGGTGAATCATGACAAAGTTATGAGATGACAAATAAAAGTGGTACATAAGTGAAATAAGAAGAAAAAGAAAAGCAGAAGGTAATCTTGCCAATAATGTCAATTATGGTTCTGCCATTTGTGAACCTCCCTGTTGGTCTTCCAAAGTCAATTCCATAGGGAGGATAATTAGATTTTGCGAGGGAAGCAATGTAATTGTTGTTCCCCACATCGACAAGAGAATCTCCGAAGACAAAATTTGCTGGTTGTTGATATGAAGTCGTAATCCTAAACAAGGATAAGACTATTAAACCTTCAAACAAAATGTCAACAGTCACTGGTATATTCAACTTGATTCCCATTGGAATATATGTGGAATGAAAATTATCTATACAATGACGTTTAGAAGCAGGTTTTCTTAGTAACTATATATCAGCAAGAAGGTGCACAAGACCATAAGAACGTGATTGTAATTTGATAAAGCTAATGGGGTTGATGGGGTCTTGGTAATATATAAAGCAGTTCCATGAGGAATGAGACTATATTAAGGAAAAAGGAAGGAGAGATGACGAACTTAGTTAAAATCGAGATTATCTCGAGTTCGTAAAATAGTAAATAGTGAAATTTTACGAAGAACAGTAGGTTTTATTTATATATATAAGTAAAATAAGGAAAAGAAATAAAAAAATATTCTGAGAAATATTATTAAAGAAATAAAATAGATGCACATTAAAAATAATTTTGTTTGGTTTTATTTTAATTAAAATTCAAATAGTTTAGTCAAGAATATAAACAGTACACACAAAATACTCTTAATTTTAAATTAATTTTGAAATTTATTTTAAATTTTAATTGTATTAATTTTATTTTGGTGATAGTTTTATTTTAATTAAAATTTAAACTCATGTCTAATAAAAAAGTGAATGATATATAAGAAAAAAAATATTAATTGTTAATTAAGTTTGTAATTTATTTTTAATTTTAAATATATTTATTTTGATTGAATGATGTTAAGGATCACATTATATATAATAAGATAAAATTTTAATTACATTAATTTTTAATTAAAATTAGGTTTGAATTAAGTCCATCCATCAAAAGGATAAATAGTTGATATATCAAAAATCACATGTTTTTACAATTTTATTTGACTATCTTTTAGGATCTTACTGTTTCAGAATCTTTCATGCAATTTGGATTACAGATAATATATAGGATTCTATCATCTTATTATTAAAATCTTGATTTTAAGATAATATTTTACTTCGAAATTAAGATAATTATATAATCTTTACAATAATAGGAAAACTTAGGATGTTAATTTATACTGATATATTATTTGATTACTTTCGTTTAAAAATATTTAATAAAGATTAAGAATTATGTCTCCGTGCTTTACTTTTTCAACTCAACTTGCAGACATACGTTAAAAATCAATTAAGGATGGAGTCAGCATTAATGGCTCTACAGCAACACTCATGAATGCAACTCTATTTAATTTCTTTTACAGGAAAATTAATTGAATTACGAATTAAAAACTATTTAAAATGTGTCAAAAATTGAAAAAAAGTAAGTTCCCATAATTTTATTTTCTAAAACTGGTAACAACCACTGTTATTGTGTGTATATATATATATATTATAGAAAAATATTGCTAATATAGTTTCACCATGATGTTTCACAGGCCTTCACCATATTTTTGATAAAAAAGTTTATTTATTATCTTCTCAACTAATAACCCGAAGACACATTATTGCAACCTGTTCTATTGACTGAACATGTTCTGTGAACTTCTTCAACTGTATGCCATAGTTTCTGTGCAGCACAACTAAATCCATGTCAGGCTTAGCTAGCAATCTTACATTATAAAGAACAATGAATAATTTCTTTTATTAAAAATATCACTAATATATATTTATCTGAATGTATCCTAATATAAATCCCAATAAAAAATTCTTTTAAAATTTTTGATCAGTGCCTTTAACATAATAGACCTTAAACATATTCTTCAACTATGCATGAAACATGACAGCCACTTTCCCATTTCGTAATTTCATCTCCGCTTTAAATTTAAGAGCACTTGTCAACTTGTTATTCTCCTTTTCAGTTTCTTTATGGTGAACACTGCACACCTTATGCAAGAATCACAAATTTGTTCAGCAAATTGCGGCTATCAGGTTTGAGCATATGATCCTTTTTTTCATTTCTGCAAATAGGTATCGAAAGTTCTGGAATCATAAACATGATCCAAATTTTGTTATGTCATATTCATTTCATTATTGACAGTAAGGTATGGGCATTGAGTATGATTTTATGGAATAAATGATGAGGGTAGCTAGCTTCTCTTTAATGCAGTAGCAATCATGCTGAGTTTATGTCTCAGTTTTATTAGCAATTAAACACACTGCTCAATCTTTATATGCATGAAGCAAACTATTTAAACTTTTGTAGTGGAGCAGATAACATCTTCCCACTCACCAATTTTTCACCTTCATCATTCAATTTGTTCAGTTAGGATTTTATGTAGCATAGAGGGATTAGATAAATAAACCTAATTCATATTAAAAGGAAAAAGATAAATATCACATGAAATCCTAGGTCCAATTTTTCATAGGATTAAGATAGAAAATGAAGAGATATAAGGTTCGTTTGAAGCTAAATGAAAAATCAAGAATTCATAAAGAAAATTCTACAGTAAACTTTTGCATTTGAAAAAAGAAAATAGTTCTCAAATTGCCTACCATGTACATTTAAAGATGAAGTTGCTGTCCAATTTAGAAACCGTGGTTGAACTTAATTAACAACAATTATATAAGAGTTGGTTATAAATATCTCAAAAATCTGAAAGAAAAATTAAAAAATATTATTTTTGTACAATTGGCTTAGCGCTGTTGTGCTTAGTACATTGCCCGTTTGTTTCTGTTTTCTTCTTTGAGCTGCAGCTTAGTTCCATTGCACTCCCATTTATCTGCTTTTCTTGTCTTCTCTGTTTTCTGCCATATATATCAGTCCTTACTATGATTTATTATTTATTATATAATTATCTATAAAAATTAATTAATCTTTTAAAAAATAAAATTTTAGATTATTAAAAAATTAATTAAAATAAATATTATAGACAACAATAATTTTATATTAATTTTTAATATGATTTAATTATTGTAAACAATATTATCTAGTTGTAATATTATTATAATTACACTTTAGAATAATTATAAAGTAAATATATATCTATATATATATATATATATATATATATATATATTTAAAAAGGAATTTTTGTTCGAAATGTAAATTTCTCATAAAAAATATTTTATAACTCTATTTTCATAATAAAATAATTAAATACATATATTAATGAAGAAGGGAAAAAATATTATAAAAAAATGAATTATACTCACTCTGAGTGATGGTCATTTGAAAACCTTTGCAGAAGTAAAAGGTAACAATTTTTTGTAATAAGAAAAAATCTTCATACGTAGATATAGACAAAGAATGTCATTATTTTTTCTTGATATTGTAAAAAATTGTTCTTAGTTCTTAAATTCGATAATGATCAACTAATATTTGAAACTGAAAATACTAGTAATTTTACTCTCATATGCCACACACTCTATTAATGGTTACTTAAAAGATAATACTAATATTTAAGTCTTTGCAATTCTTGCAAGTCTTTATTAATTAGTTAAAGGCTAAATGTAAGAGTTTTTTGTTCTATTGGTAAGGGGAGTAATAAAAGAGCTTCTCTTTATTATAAGGAAAACGGTTTTACTATAATACACTTTAGCCATTGCTTCCCAATTTTAACTTTCTTATACATTTATCATACTAGAGAGTAGTTGACATTTAAAAACTAAAAACTCTAGTTTTATATTATAACTATTTTTCTCTATTTTCAACCCTGCCTTCTCGTTTTTAGTTAATTCTTAATAAATAAATAAATTAATTAATTTTTATTTATTTAAGCAACGAATCACTTGTATCTAGCAACAATAAACCAAGCAGCCATACGTTAAATAATGTTTTTTTAGTTGAATTGAACGAGGAATTATGAGCAATGTAAGAAATTAATTAGTTTTGGTAGAGAGTGTGAGTTTGATGATGGAGATGGAAAATTCTAATATTTCTATAAGGATGAATAGCATTTTTCTTCGTAATGTATTAAGCAAATAATATTATTATGAATCAATAATTTTTTTCAATAAAAATCTCTAGAAATTAATTATTGATACCAACAAGCATGCATCTTTGCATATGACAAATGACCTCCAAATTAATTTAGTAACAGTACACACCTTCATAATTGATATTAACAATAGTGTGTTTTACAAATTATATAAGATTTATGATCAAGAAATATTGAAAATAATGGTCCAAATAATTCAACAATTTAACATGCAAACTAGTTTATTATTTGGAAACATTTTATGTTTTTAACTAGAGTTTGATTAGGGATGTCCATTTCAAATTTTATAAATCTATTATTATCATATTATTCAGCGCAATTTTGTTGAATTTAATTTATTGTGATAGAAAAAATGAAGTAGACAAATTTGAGAAACAAAATGAATAATTATAGTTGATGGTTAGTACCAGAAAGGCAGAAAGTATATATTAATGAGGTAAAAAGCAAACAAACCAAATGGCTTATGCAACTAAATTAAAGGAACTTATGGATGTCCTCTAATATAGACAAAATCTCTTGTAAACCATTCTGTCCTTTCATTCACTAACGCTCAATTTTACCTTCCTAACATCTTAGCTCCAAAATTAAAGAATGTTATTGGCACTTTAAAGCCTTCCATTTCCCATCTTCATGCCCCACACAAACTTCACATTCTCCTCCCTAAGACATGGCTAACTTTCCTTCCTTTCTTCTTTCATCATTCATAGTTGCAATTCTCATTTCTTGCATCTCACATTCTGCTCTTGCCCTTAATGGAAAAACAGTCGCTGACTCTCCTATGTTGACAGAAAAGTTAGGAATTAATCGTACTATCAAAGTAGATATCAATGGCAAAGGGGACTTCAAAAGTGTCCAAGATGCCATAGATTCCATTCCTGAAGATAATTCTAAATGGGTCATTGTTCATGTTAGGAAAGGACTATACAGGTGCAATTTATATATTCTTTTGGTTCTACTTGTTATAATTAATATAATAACCTAGCCATAACAAAAAATTATATATGAGGAGCTTATTTAATATAAACTTGTTAAATTTTGTTTTCATTTTGGTAATTTGAAGAGAAAAAGTGCACATACCAGCGAATAAGCCTTATATATTCATGAGAGGGAATGGGAAAGGAAGAACTGGCATAGTTTGGTGCCAGAGTTCTACAGACAACGTGGATTCTGCCACCTTCAGAGTCGAAGCACACGACTTCATTGCCTTTGGAATTAGCTTCATGGTAAATGCAATCCTATATTGGAAATGAGGATTGAAAACTGAATAAAATGTATCATACATGATAAGACATCCTTAAAATTATGTTCCTGTTACATTGTGGTTTTATGTCTCTAAAAGTACAAGGTAATAAAAAAAGTTTGCTTTCTCTGCTTATTCCTTTTGATTGCAGAATGAGGCACCTACGGGGATTGCTTATACCTCGCAAAACCAATCGGTGGCAGCATATGTGGCGGCAGACAAAGTGGCATTTTATCATTGTGCATTTTACAGTACTCACAACACTCTCTTTGATCAAAAAGGTAGACATTACTATGATAACTGCTACATTCAAGGCTCAATTGATTTCATATTTGGTCGTGCCAGAACAATCTTCCATGTAAGTAGTTACATGTGTGTACCATGCATGCTTTTGCTTACGTTGGTTATGGGGGGAACCTCGCACTGATTAAATTCAATTTCATATAGGAAGCTGAAATATTTGTGGTAGATGATAAGAGGTTAACGATTCAAGGTTCAATCACGGCTCATAATAGGGAAAATGAAGATGAGCTGAATGGATATATCTTCATCAAAGGCAGGGTTTATGGCATTGGTGAAGTTTACCTGGGAAGGGCCAAGGGTCCTTATTCTAGGGTGATTTTTTCTGAGACATATCTGTCCAAGACCATTGTCCCACAGGGGTGGACCAATTGGAGCTATGATGGTAGCACAGAGTAAGAAAAAGTCACCAATTGAAGTTAACTATTTATATTTTGTGTGATTTGTTGATTAGAATATTGACTAATAGAGGTAATTAATGGAAACTGTAGGAATCTAGTCCATGCGGAGTACAATTGCTATGGACCTGGTGCTGTGACGAAGGGACGTGCTCCTTGGTCGCTCCAGCTAACTAAGGAAGAAGTTGAGCCCTTTTTATCTATTGATTATATTGATGGCAAAAATTGGTTGCCAGTGTGGCTGTAATCGTGTTTGTTCTGCACAAACTTTCAGATGTAAAACAAGGATGTGATATGTGTTTGTACTTTCAATCAATCAACTCAATAACATCCAACATTTCTCCTCCTTATTGTCAGTTTCTGCATTAGAAATTACCAAAAAATCTCTCTTCAACTCAACTTTAACGAGTTTTAGAACTGTATATATAAGAGACAATTCAACATAAAGTTGGATTGTTTACGCAAAAACTGAAGTATGTAGCCACTTCTTCATAACGCTCTTGTAGCAAGCAATTTAGAGATAAAATATAAATTATCAAGGAAATGTTTCTAGAGCATAGGAATTGTAACTTGTTATTTGTGTTCTTTATATTCTGGAGTGATGGCTCGCGTTGATAATAAAATAAGCAAAAAACCAGCATTGCTAGCTCCACGTATAGATTAGAAAAATTTAATAATAAGGATAAATATATATGGAGCTTAAATTGTAAACTCAAATTTATTTCACTAATTTATAGCAGTATTGATCTTGATTTGCATCCATACATGGATGAACATGATATCACAAAGTTCAGTAATTTATTTAATTAATACTATATATTATTGCATGCTACATCCATGCATAATAAGATCTTGTTTTGAGGAATATTTATACTAATACCCACCACCAATTTCTCCAGCATCACCACTACCAACTCCAATGCCTCCAGAGCCCCCACCGGCTCCTCCTCCAAAGCCACCACCATGTCCCCCTCCCATGCCACCTACATCTCCTCCTTTGTCACCTCCACAGCCTCCACCAGCTCCTCCTCCTACACCTCTTCCTTTACCACCGCCACCAACAACAACACCTCCTCCTCCTCCAGCACCACCTCCTGAACCTCCACCAGCACTACCTCCTGAGCCCCCACCAACACCAGCATCTCCAATGCCACCACCAGCTTCTTCTCCTTTACTGCCTCCTGAGCCGCCACCAGCACCACCACTTCCTCTACCACCTCCATGGCTTCCTCCAACACCACCACCACGTCCACCACCAGCGCCGCCTCCGGCTCCATTACCTCCTCCGATGCCCCCATCAGCACCACCACCACCAACTCCTACACCTCCTCCTTTACCACCACCAGCACCGACCCCGGCTCCACCACCTACAACTCCACCTTTGTGTCCACCTCCAACGCCGCCACCATGACCAACTCCTCCACCAACACCACCATTACCACTTCCTGTGCCGCCTCCAGCACCTCCTCCAACTCCACCACCTGCAACTGCACCTCCTCCTTTACCGCCTCCACCAGCACCACCATCTGCTCCGTCACCTCCACCAACTCCCCCTCCTATGCCACCGCCATGCCCACCTTCACCGACTCCAGAACCCCCACCAACACCACCTCCTTCTCCGCCACCTCCACCACTTCCTACCGCTACTCCTGTCCCATTTCCACCTCCACCCCCTTCACCGAAACCTTCTCCATTGCCAAAATCACCACCACCTTTAAAGGGTAATTCATCATCTTTGATTTTTCGGCATTCAGCTGTCACTACGAGTAGCAAAATGAACACACTAAGTGTTCCAGCACTCTTACGTAATTTATCCATCTATCTCTGAACAATCACTCACACTCAAATTTGAAATGTTTGTGCTGCTTGCAATTTGAAAGCCAGCAAGAAGTAGTATTTATAGTGGAAGCCACAGTGCTTGGCATCAACTCACGTAGTTCAGATCTCTCTTTCACTCTCATATCCATAGTACCACTGTCCATCACTTGCCCACAAAATTCAAACTCCTTTGGAAAATCGAGTACCACATTTTTCCATCCCATTCCTTTTTCGCCACCTAATAATATATTTTCCATCAAAACCTTCATGAAAAAACTCTAAGTTTTTGCTAAGTTCTTAAAACAATAAGCATTCTAATACAGTATAATATATTTTTAACTATTAAGTAATTATATATATATATGTTGTAAAATCATACAAAATTTACCAATACCTTGCGTATTATATATTTTTCACAGTTCCAGATACGATGAGGTTACTAATATCAAATTTGGCTGCCGACAATGTATACTCTCATAATGGATGAAAATTAGTGGCTCTTTATCCATCCTTGACTTTCGTTCATAAAGTATCAGTTGAGCTCAAATGGCAGCAAATTCAGATGCTTAAGCTTTTTCCAATGGAAATTATCACTTAAAATTAAATTTACTATTTTTGTTTAATTGTTTCGCAATTTGTCCAAGCTAAACTAAGATCTCTTTCTATCTGTTAAAAAAAGCAGGATGGTGATGGGGAGATTTTCACAAGTTTAGTGTATTTTGTCATACTCTGGTCCATTAAGTATCCACCGAGTCTTTCTCTTTTATAGGAAAAATAATTAATTTTAATGTATACTATCTACAGCACAAAAATGTAGTTTAAATAAACAACAGGAATAATCATTCGTTACAATTGTAGAAATTTGAGGGTGTATAAAGAAAACGTTAGTTTGCTAGAGCCCTGTGCATGAATACATTAGTCAATATAATCATATGATATTTTTTTTTTACAGATATACGATAAATTTATAGAAATCATAAAATAAGAAAAAAAAAAGTATTGTCATGTGTCATTAACTTAATGTGTTATACTCGTTTACAGCGTAATAACTTGTTAGTTTTTTTATACTTAAATATAAATCCAATTAAAAATTAAAAAGTATTTTCTATTGTATATTAATCTATTATTTATGTTATTATTTTATGAAATCCTCTTATCCATAATTTCAATTTTAAGTAATTTGAAATAGTTTTTTCGAAATTAGGTTTAGGACAGATAGGGTGAAAATGAGGGTAAAGTAGTCTGTTCAGAAAAAATGGGGGCTGCAGAAGTAAAACAAGGACGTGAGAATAACAAGGGCCTTAGGTTGGAAGCCCATGGGTCTTAGGGCGATTACAATACGGGAAGAAGGAGCAGCGCCATTGTTCCGATTGTGGAGACTTTGAATTTTGTCCCAGGGTTAGGGCATAGTATAGCGAGCGAAGGGAAGAAGAGAAGGGTGGTGTTAGGGTTTAGGGTTCAGAATGGAGGGCGGAGAGGAAGGAGTGGAGATGGTGGTGGACTCGAAGGACTTACAGCAACAAAGCAAAGCCTTGGACAAGCTCACTGACCGCGTCGAGGATCGCCAATTGGATTCCACTCGCGTCCAGGAGGCCATGGCTTCCATTGCTGCTTCCGCCGAAGCTGATCGCAATGCCATGCGCATCAGGTCACCTCATCTTCCTTCTCAATGCTCGCTATGCATCTAAAACCAATGCCTGCTTTGAATTCATGCATTATAGTATATACTACTTGGCCTAGGGGATTATGATGATAAGTTTTTACTCTGAAGTATTAGTAACTTAGGAGCAGATCGTGTGCTTTGTAACTTAGTAAGATTAGTAGAAAGTAGAAACTAAGTGATGGTGTTGTAATGTTCCTAAGGCTGTTACTCGAAATACATCATGTAGATTATATATATGGGCTCAATGTAATGATTTTAAAGTATAAATTGATAAAACAACTTAACCATACGTCTTATAAAACAAAATTATTCGGTGTATATGAGCTTGTGAAGCTTTTAACTTAGAAGTATGGAGAAATGTAGCACTGCAATTGTCAAGTGCATTAAACGAGTGAGTGCAAATAAATTAGTGGATTAATCAAGTGGGATAAGTTCAGCCTGCTCCTTCAATTCCTTTTTCATGTAACTATTTAAGCTTATACGACTTTTCAAACCTTTCCATGAGAATTGATGGAAGAAAAGTAAAAAAAGAAAGATCAATGAACGCTGAATTGTGATCTCATGATACAAACATGTGGGTAATTTAATTGTATCAAGTTATGGGATTCAAATCATGAATAGTGACTATGCTAAGTTTGAATCACACAAACGAACTAAAAACCTCATCCAACTTCAATCTTAAGGCATTAGGTGTATGCATCGTTGTTGCTTATATGGAGCTTATTTGACATTCCAACAATGTTACCATTCTTATCTACTAAATTTGCACTGGTGATCCCTCTGCTTGTCATTTTTCCATGGAATAATACACACAAGTGTTTTGTATTATTTTTTTTCCGAAGAGTGACAATCTTTCCACCTTTGATCAGTACTGTTACTGGCCTTGAAGTCTGATGGTTCTCAACATTACTTGCCTTTATTAAAAGTACTGAGATGAAACGTAAGGAGTCATATAGAATAGAAAAATGGAAAAGAGGTGGAGAGGAAAGAAAATAGAGTGAAGCAAAGAAGCGGAGAAAGGAACAGAGTGATTTCATGACAAAATTTGATGGTTTGTTCACCAGATACAGTGTTCATCGTTGTTTGGTTTTATAATATAGAAGTGGAGAGGTCATTCAGCTTAGCTTGTGTGTGGAGGTTATTCAGGTCCCTCTTGTTGAAAACACAATAAACGATTGTTGAACAGTCAATACTCGTTGTTTATTTAAAAAAAAAAAAAAAAAAAAAAAAAAAAAGGGGCCTTTTTGGATATAAAAATAAAAATAAAAAAAAAAAAAATACAAAATAAAAACCAACATTCTTTTAAAATATT
>Ga0099824_1005542_pt1 | contig 17725 bp, 12 predicted proteins | sample SiratrowhiteBW_FD_76837 | JGI IMG/M metagenome (GOLD analysis project Ga0099824, IMG submission 76837) | Root nodule microbial communities of legume samples collected from California, USA - Siratro white BW | ecosystem: Host-associated > Plants > Roots > Nodule | place: USA: California... | reverse complement strand
GACTCTTCATTTCTTTTTTACTTTCAAGTATTAACTGGATGGTGATAGGTAACAACTAACCAACTCCTCTGCTCCTCCCCAATCTATATTAATTTTAATTGGATGGTGATAGGTAACAGCTAACCAACTCCTCTGCTCCTCACCAATCTGCCACAGTGCACTTTAAAAAAAAATTGAAAAAATATGAACTGGATGACACCCTTATCCGGCTCACAAATTTACAAACCGGATGAGGTCTAACTACCACCCATCCGGTTTGCAATTCACAAATTTACCTTATGACAACCGGACGGGATGGTCCAGTTCACAACTTACAAACCGGATGGCACCCCCCATCCAGTCCATCCGGTTAACAATTTATGAACCGGACCTCAGGCTATCCGGTTCTCAAATTTCAAAAAATGAGAACCGGATGGCCTCATCCGGGTGCCTTACCAGAAATTTCAAAGTTGCTTAATAAAAGAAGGATATTTGAGTAATTTTAACAAAGGCAGTTGTGAAATTAAAATTTTGTATGGGGGTGGAGGAAGAATTTGTCTCAATAAAGTTATAAAAATGTCTTTGAAGAATTTGCAATTAGTCTTATTGGATACTTAAATTGAGTGTTTAATGTTTTTATTAAGAAAGGTTAAAAAGTTTAATGATTTTATTAGGAAAGGTTAATTTTTTTTAAATATTTACTAATAATATAAATGAAATTATCTTTAAGTAACAAAAAGAGACAATAAACACTTTTATTTTACATTTATTCACTTCTAACATAGCCTACATGGATTCTTTAAAATAATTGTTTATATATATTTTTTATTATTATTTTGCATTACATAAGTATACAAAGTCTTTCCAAACTATTTATTAAATTGTCATTGAATTTAAACACAAATACATAACACATATTAAGTACACAAAGTGTCTACAAGTTATACAATAATAAAGTGTTCTTTCCCATGCTTCACACTCATTCAAACAAATATGAAATAAAAGCACTTTATCTAGAGAATAACTTATACATAGGTGAATAAATTACAACATAAGTACTCTTGTTACAAGTTGTTTAGAAAAAGATATTTCTGAATCACTAGAAGCTATTAAAGAATGAATAAATATTGTTTTTGTATGTTCATCATCAAATATTCATGTGCATGACAAACTTTTATTTATATTTATCATAAAAAATTTATCATGACCTTATATTTTTTCTTTGTCCTTGGTGTTGTAGCTTTTCAATATGAATATTTGACTTTAAAGTAAAATTTCGCTACAATATATATATATATATATATATATATATATATATATATATATATATTTTTTTTTTTTTTTTGTTGATAAGTTTTATCATAGCAACTATATTGACCATACTAGCTATACTAAATATAATCACATAGAGAGAAATATATGCAATATATGCGTGTTAGGATTTTCTTTAAAGAGAGTGAGGTGACCCTTTCAAACAAGTAGACAATCCCCTTAGGTAGTGTTCCATTGGAGTGTGCTAATATCATAATTGTCTGACTTTTTATTCATCTATTGCTTCCTCATGTTTTGATGTTTCTTTTACAAGTCTTCTACTTTTGGATCATAGATGATTCTTCATAAGATGTCTAATGAATGTATGTCTATTTTTTACTTAAAGCAACTTAGATTGATTCACACTTAATAAACTAATTAAATATACCAAAACTTATTATTATTTCTTATCGTCAAAATTTTAGGTGACATGTTAAAATATATGTAGACTTATCTCAAGTCATCTACGCCTTGACAAAGTCAAAATATGTGCAAATAAAAGTTGTCACTTAAATATAATAGATTCAAGATAAGATTTAAAGAGAGATGACCATACATGAAAATATAAAATTTTTGGTCAAGTGAAATTTCAAACTCAATTTTAAAAAAGTAAAGTCACTTACCTATGCCCTCAAATTCTAACTTCCAAAGGAAGCTTTGGGTGTTTGTTTTCCAATTTAAAATTATTGTGTCTAAAATATCATTATACTTGGAGGTGAGTATTTTTATTCCTGGTAGCATTATTTTAGTAGTGAAACAATAACTTTAAACTCTACAAATTCTAAATATTATTTATTTTTATTGAATAATGTATAATCTTCTATTTTAAATAGAAAACTAGATTTAATATTCTCTTCAACCTTTCGTCATTCTTCTAGTAATTATTTTCTAATAATTAATTTTATCTTATTGTAATTGCTATATTCTTTTTTTTTTTTTTTTACTTTCGATGCCCACATCACCCTTCCTTCTGTAAATTATTTATTCTCAAATTTTAAAGTTTTGACACTACATAGAAGGAAAATATAAGTACAACTTTAAAGAAACGAAATTTACTAAAAAATATTTACATATTTGTTTGTTTATTTCAAGGTCAAATACAAATTCAATTCACAAAGTTATATTTTTCAAAGCCTTTCCTAAATTTCTAATTTTTTTTCAAATAAGTTTTTCATTTGAAACATATTAGAAAAAAAATATCTAGGCACACAATTTGTGAAATTTATAGAGACTAATTATGTTTAGTTTAATAAAAAAATTAAGTATATAAAGCGAAATATTCATATATATATCAAAAACTTAGAAAGCCTATTTTGCAAGGTACCTTTTAGTTCTTCTATAATATCATTTTATTTTTTAATACGTTTTTGTCATTACTCTTTATTATGAAGTTGTTGTTTGAGTAATAAAAGAATAAGATTATATTAGTAGTAATTTCAAAAGAAGAAGTAGATCAAAAATGTGAAACAGGGAAGATGATAGCTTTAGAATTGCGTCTTAAAGATTGTTTTTCAATAATTTCATTTGAGGACTTGGATGTATATATTCAATTTCCTCTTTATTTTTCTAATAAATACTTTTCTTCTTTTTTCTTTTAACTCCTTATTTTTTTCTCTTTTTGTCTTTGATGAATTGTTCATGTTGATCCAATAATTACTTGATTCCTCAAACATTTCTTATTTTGAAGAGATATTGAATTTCTTCGTTTTTTTAAGGTTTTAATATTTTTTTGTCATATTCTCAACTTTTAACCCTAAAATTTGAGTCATCATTTCAGACTCATTTTGGAAAATATAAAAAGACTCATCTATAAAAGAAATGTTAAAAAGATAAAAGATAAAAACTATATTTTTGTTAGAGAAAAATATCGCACCACTATTGTGCTTATAGTTAAAAGTGTTTAAGCTTTCAACCTAATACCAAATTATGTTTATACATCTCAGCCAAGTAGTACTTAGTTGGGTTCGGTTCAGTCTTTTCACTCAACTATCCTCAAAGCATAAACAACTCTTTACAGAAAAGAGACCAACAATTTCTATTCAAGTTAAAGAGAAACGATTTTCCATTATACTTGAGAGAGCCAAGAAAAGTAAATTACCAAGACAAAACTATTCAAATTGATAAGAGAAAAACTACAAATAGTTAAAACAACAAAGGATAATCAAAAGAAAGTAAAATACTTTGAGACAAAACTGAGAAAGAAAAGAGAAAGAGAAAAGTGCATAAAAAAGATAAAAAAAATTCAAATAACATATTTAGAATTGTAAAATTACTCAAACAATGCAAGGATGACATTCAAAAATCAATTTATGTACTAATATATATACAAATAAAAAATATATAATTTATTTTGTATATTAGTTTATGCATAAATCAATTTATTTTATAAAAAAATATTTTCTTTTTTTTCTCTCTCTTATAAATCAAGAAGTTTAACCAATATTTTTTAAATAAAAGAATCATGACTCATCTCAAGATATTTCTTCCTATACCCCATTATTACTAACTGCACCCACATATTAATAAAAAAAGATTAAAACATCCTCGGTGCCCGTCATCACTACATTGAGAGAAAGAAGAGAGAAAACTCGTTTCAAAACTTAACATTTATGTTCTACAAAGTTTATTTTGAAAATTCTCATTCCAAAACATACTTCATGTATTTTAGAAGATATCAGGAGTTTATTTTAAAACTTCCATTTCAAAAAGTGGTTCCAAAATACATTTTACGTGTTCCACATAGCTTATTCAAAATCCTATTCCAAAATTCTTGCTCCAAAAATCCGAAAATTTCAGAAATCATATTCCAAAATATCTACAGATAAACCAGAAGTCACTTTTATAAAGGATAAAATATCATTTTTAAATTATGGGAGTACAATTAGAAATGTTGGGGGCGCAGGAAGCCCAATCGTTTCCTCAAATATAAGAATCACGATTCGGTTTTGCTTCAGACTGCCAGTGTATAAAGCATCCAATCAACCCAACATTCAGTGGAAGAAACAAATGTTACTTTAGATTGTTCTTGTTTCCTTTCTTCATACATAAACTCTTATTATTCACAACACTAGTTGTAACAAAAATAGCTATAATGCATTCACAATAAATACTTCAAAAATCATGAATTTTTTTGGTCAACGGTATAAACACTACAGTATCAATGGACTTTTGGAGTTAACATTAATTGTTCTGTAGTTCCAAGCACGTTTCAATGTAACCAGTATACTGATTCAAGCCTTTGTATGCAAGCAAATTTAAAACTAAATTAGAAATGTTAACAAACATCATTATTCAAAAGAAATCCTCAAGAATAAATTACAATGGTAAATTGTTTGTTTGGTAAGAGCAAAGACCATTTGCTCCTTTACACTGATCAATCTATAGCTAGTTCTTTAACTAAATAAACACAACATTTAATAATTCATCCAATTGCTAACCGTAGCAGGTGACCCCCTCATCAAAAAACTAGTTGAATGAAGGTTTATTGTGAAAATATTCAATTTCAAATAGTGAAATTTCTCACAAAACCCTCTTTCAGTAGTGTGGCTAAAAAATTTAGAGAAGCATTATCATTGCTGAAAAATACCTGCTCCAGCCACCTCATTGTCAAGAAACTAAAGAAAATTGAGGGAACACAAAAATATGGAATGATAAAATTATACTCAGAATGCAATGTCATCATCAGCTGTAACCGGTGGAACAAATCTGAAATTTTCAAGAGTTTGCTCAAATATGTGTCCCACTCTCAGCAGTTCTCCCTGCAATTTAATTCCAAGTCAAAGGATAAATTAGCTATCCTAAAAATTTATGGTTATTTTAACACACATGGGAGGAATGACTTGTTCATATGTACAAGTCAAAATCACTTTTACATCACCTAATAACTTTTCAGTGAATAATTTTGTCATGAAACCTGCCACGAGGTCGGGAATTCCTATTATATTTATAAATTTTTACTTCCTTCATGCTGCTGGAGTTTTTAAGAAAACTTAATTAGCAATATTTCCTCTCTTTAGTATTCAGCTTTCAAATTTTGAGAGTTTTTCAGATCAACATCTGTTGAACTTATACACATTCTACTTCAATTTCCAGCTTTTCCCCACGTGTGTGGCATCCGAAAAGTGAGATTTTCTATCAAATCTAGGTGCATGAAACAAAACATCCATACTCACACAAAAGCCCAAAAGGAACCAAATTTTAGATTGTATTCTTTACACAAATATCTAATTTGAGGCATAAAAGGAACCAAATTCTTTTAGAATTTTACAATAGCCCAAAAGCTTTCTATGTTTTTATCTTTTTTTTCTTCCCTCGATCTTTGTTTTATCATTTTCAACTCAAACAATCTAAAACATATAAGCATCTTCCAATTTAATATTTTTAAGAATTAAAGACTAGTAAAGAAAGTAAAACTAACTGTTATATAAAGAGCTCCATCAACAAGGTGTCATTGTAGTGAATAGGAAAAGTCAATAATACCTCGTTAAAGGCTGCACCAATCATTTGCAGACCAACAGGAAGGCTTGCAGGCCCATCCTCAACAAAGCCACATGGCAAAACCAAGGCAGGTAATCCAGCTAGATTAACATTTACCTATGAAAAGAAAAATCATCAATTAAGGTCAAAAACTATGTATTATATGTTACTACATATGAATGAAACTTCAGACTTTACATATCAAAAAGTTAACCATTGGATAATTAGGTATGCTAAATGGTGACTTAATTCCAATGGGAAATTCCCTTGTTGAACCTCTAGAACGCGAACTACTACATACTAGGCACATGTTGAAAATGAACTCATGCAATAAAACCAACCTGACAGTCAATGCTTAGCAAATATAATTCCTCGATGAGTTAGCACCCATCTTGATTTTCTAAAGCTTAATATACAGTTTTTGTCAGATCTGATCACCATCAGTTATGTGGCCTGTTGAAGTGCTAACAGGGTTTGAAGTTTAAGCAGTTCATGCATGACTCAGGCTTGAGCTAAGTGGGATTCAAGAAGTTCAATACCACATGTTAAGACCTCAAACTAACACTATCTGGACACACACAATCAAAACTGAGACAGAAATATTGTTCAAGAATGGAATGGTTACAGTCATAATATCGCCTGCATACATAGCCAAAGGATCATTTTTCTTTTCACCTGCAAGTGCCAAAGGCAATAAAACAATTAGAACTGCAGACACTAAAGTGCTATAATGCAAACACAAAGAGATGAAGATGCTAACCAATTTTATAAGCAGCTGAAGGAGCTGCAGGGGAAATCAAGATGTCATTTTGACTGAGTGCCTCCTTAAAGCTATTCCTAATTATGGTCCTTACCTGTAACATAACAGATCAAAATATGGAATGTTGTCATTAAAACAGTAAACTTCTAGAAGAAGATGAAATTGATTAACTCCAGAAACTTAAAACTTCTTAAAGCAACGTGTATTTGCTACCCATAATATAAAACTGAATTCATAATCATTATGACTTAGATCAGATCTACGAAGAAATAAATAAAACAACATTAATAGTACCTGTTGTGCACGTTTGTAATATGCATCATAGTAACCAGCTGAAAGGGCATATGTTCCCATTAAAATTCTCATTTTGACCTGAGACATTTGAAATTGAAAGGAAGCTTAAATAGCAATACCAACACATACATGGACCATTTCTTTTGAACCGGTGTATGTAAAGCTAAGCTACCACACATCTTGGAGCCAAAATTTGAAATTAAGAAGGAACGAGAGGTGTGTACCTCAGAACCAAACCCTTCAGCTCGGGAACCACCATAAAGAGAATCTAGTTCGTCAGCATAAACTTGGTTTCCATATCTAAATATATACAAATGGCCAATTAAAGCCAGGCTAATGGTCTATCAAAGAAAATGTATCGAGGGGGGCGAGAAATAAGAAAAGTGAGTCGAGTCATTGACCTGATACCATCATAGCGAGACAAGTTGGAAGATGATTCAGACACAGCAAGGATATAATATGCTGGCAACCCAAGGGAAAAGGATGGCACTGAGACCTGTAATAAGTTCGTAGCAAATGAAAAGGACATCCTGAAGATAAAAACTGTAATAATACAAACTTCAAAAGAACCAATGGAAGTCGTAATTCAGAATTAGAGAAAAATGATACGGACCTCATTCACAGAGCATCCTAATTCCTCAAAATGCAAAGCAGCCGCTCGAATTGCTGAAATTACTCCAGCATCAACACCCTTGTCAATAGTTTCACTGATCAGACCAACTCTCAGTCCCTTCAAGGGTTTACTTTCCAAGGAGCTCACAGAGACAAAGTGGGATTGAAAGTCAGGCACATCCTGGAAAATGAAACTACATATTATTGAAAAGACATTGGCTTAATAACAAGAAATAAATACCACTTACATCCAGTGATTTCAGCAATCACCGATCTTATTGAGGAACAGATTTTACTAAACATTATTAATATCCCTTGCCAACAATGAGAAATTGGATGGCTTAGAACAGTTAGACCAAACTTTGCGAATGCTCATACTCCTACCTGCTTACTTGAGGTTGCATCAAATCTATCATGACCAGCAATTGCATTAAGGAGAATCCCAGTATCAGCAACCGATGAACCAAAGCAGCCAATGGTATCGAGTGATGATGCATATGCCATAAGTCCAAATCTTGAGACACGCCCATATGTTGGCTTCAAACCTACAACGCCACAAAAAGATGCTGGTTGCCTCACACTTCCACCAGTGTCACTTCCCAGCGATACAACACACTGCCTGGCAGAAACTGCAGCTGCTGATCCTCCTGATGATCCTCCTGGCACCCTAGACTCATCCCATGGGTTGGCAGTCACCTATTGAATGAACATATGCAGCACCTGAGTAAACCAATCGCAGTTATAAATGGGAAATACATATAATAAAGCTAGGACCCACACACAATCCATCTTGTTCCATTAAACTTTGCAATAACAAAGGGGAAATAACATGGCAGGAATGAAAATTAGCAACACATTAGTGCATGTAAGGTCCATCAAGTCATTCATTGACAATTTTCCTTCCTCATTTTCTCTACCAAACAAACACTGAAATCCTGCTTCCGAACAGTTAATCAATATTTCAACTCCTAGACACAAATGAAAAGTGCAGTCATATCAAAGTCACTCATCCTCAAATTCATTATAAATAACAACGTAAACTGGGCATTTGACAATTTAGAACATACATTCTTAGTGATACCTCGCATCCCACAATGCTCTTAAAATCACACCACTCAACACATTCAGCATCAACCTTCTGAATCTTCAATCACCTTTATAACGTAATCTACTGAACTCTCAACTCAAAAACATCAACAATAGTGTGTGTATGAGAACAAACTCCGTCAGAGCCTTAACTATACACGTATCCTCCTCTCTTGCCTCATTTCTAACTTAAAACACTTCCCATATAGTAATAAAAATAAGGATTAATGGAATTTTTAGTCCATAAAGAATATCCAAATTTTGATTTTTGCCATCAACTTTTAAAAGTAATAATTTTTGCCCATGTATTTTTAAAGAGAAAAAAAATAATATGTACTAACATGTTAAAATAGTGTTACATTGCCATTTATGTGGTAAATTTGTTGATTTTATAGCTTATATAGGTGGTGATAATTTGTGTTTGGATGACTGAGACGCCCATTAAACTTTTTTTTTTCTTTAAATTTCCAAACATTTTCATGCATATGGGTAGGAAAATATGGGTGATTCAAAAAATGAAGTACCCACAAATTAAATATTAAAATCAAAATTTAGAAAACTTTCAGAGACTAAAACACAATTAATACTAGTATGACTAAATAATAACAGTAGTCGTAGTCGTAGTAGTAGAGTTTAGTTGAGCTTGAATGCTCATTCAAACCTAAAAATGCATACCACGTCCTAAGTAAGCTTCAAAAGTTAACAAAACAATTAACTCTTAAACAAAAAAAATTCAAATTGCAATATAAACCATAGTAAAAGAAATCCTAAATGCAGTATTAGGAGAGAGAGAACCTGAAATGCAGAAGCTTCAGTGGTACTTCCCATTCCAAACTCATCCATGTTGGTTTTCCCAACCACAATTCCCCCCAATTCCCTCACCCTCTTCACCGCCGTCGCGTCGAACGGCGGCCGGTACCCCGCCAGGACGCGCGACCCACCCGTGGACGGCATGTCCTTGGTACAAATGTTGTCCTTCACGCCGACGAGCACGCCGGCGAGGGGACCTGGGTCGTCGCCGGCGGCAATGCGGGCATCGAGTCGGCGAGCCTGGGCAAGGAGGGCATCATCGTCTGGAAGGTGGAGGAAGGCGCGGAGACGGGGCTCGACGAGGCGGAGGCGCGCGAGGCGGGAGAGGGCGAGGTCGGCGGCGGAGGAACGGCGCGAGAGGAGGGTTTGGCGGGTGGAGAGGATTTCGGAGTGCGGCGGAGGCGAGGTGGTGAGGGTTGGGGTTTGGTCGGTTAGGGAGGCGCGTGAGGTGTAGGAATGGGAGTGGCGAGTGAGCGAGAGGCGAGAAAGGGAGCGAGGGGTTTGAAGTGTGGATAGTAGCATTTTTCAGTAAGAAAAAAAATGGTGAGAATCAATGAATGAACCAAATATAACTGTTATCTCTTATACTCATGATGATAAGAAGAAGAAGAAGGGTGGAAAATCATATAATTATTTAATTTATTAAATTACCTAATTTTTAAAACTTTCATTGCAAAGTAACTCAGCTTAAAATTACTTTGGACTTTCTTAATAAACCAAAAATTAGTGAATGACTCAAAAATAATTAAGTTCAGTCAAAAGAAGTCGAGTAAAACACTTAAAATAATTAGGGAGAAGGCAAATATAATGACATGATAAGTCCCGACTATACGTTTGAGAAAAAGATTAAGTAAAACAATGATAAATATGCTAAAAAAGAGTCTAAAAGAATCATTTTCAATCCATGTCTACAGAAAAGATATATTTTGATTAAAAAAAACACTTAAACCAATAAAAATTGTCTACCTAAAATGAGAAACTATAACAAAAATAAAAGGATGGAAGATTTCAAATAGATGTATGAACTACATTATTGAAGGAAAACGATTTCCTCTAATATATACCTTTGTCTCAATAATTTGTATATTTACTAGATAAGTAAATCAATAATATTATGCACTTTAGGCTAGAGAAGCTTGACGTATGCAAAAAGTCTGTGTTGTATCATTGTTACATTAAAAATCTTCGATTTTCAGTGTAGACAATATTTATTTTTATTTTAAGTTCTTAAGTTTTGCAATTACTTCCAAATTTAAACTTTGCACGTTTTAAATTTAAAATGTTTAGCAATTTTTTTTGCTTTATTTTATTTCAATATTTTATATTTCAACTCCTCAAAATGAGATGCATGGAAAATAACCTGTTACTTTGTCATTATCACTAAGTGAAAGTGTTACAAATTTCAAAATGGTAAGAATCCATAGGCAGAACTTCACATGAAACTCTAATGCACAGATTACCTTCATAAATACGAGCTTTTCCCTTTCTTAACATCTCAGATTTCAAAGTAAGGTTTATATAATTGCTTCCATAAACCCTACTTTTCTGCTTTAACATTCATTCAACGTTACATATTTTTCTAAGAGCCACGTGCTTTCAAGCTTTTGTTTGCATCAGTTACATGGAACAGCCAACAACCTTAACCTCCCACTATTTTGAAAATCATATCCAGATTTTTTATTTTAAGAAATGAGATTTAAATAAGTTATGTTTCTCACCTGTTAAATCTTGAATTCCAAACGGAGAAAAAGGAATATTATATTTATATATATATATATTGAAAGATTGCCTCTTAACAGATATATTGAATTTTAAGTTTGTTAAAGTGATAATTAAATTATACTTTTTTTTTAAATAAACACCTACAATTTTTATTTTTTTCTAATTATATTTTTGAAATATGTTAGTTTTTATAAATAATGTTCTTCTAACAAATTCAAGTTAAATCATCTACATTAAAGGTTAATAGTTCATTAATTTGTTTATAACGAATGTAAAGTCTAAGAATCCATTAGAATAAATTGGAAGTTAGGGTGTCTATTTAAAAAAAAAAAAACACAAATTTAAGAGCTCCACTGAAAATTCAGAGCAATTTTTGCAAATATTAAAAAGTGTTGTTTGTTATTGTGAAATAAAGTTATTGTGAGTTATATTTCAAGTATCAGAGTGGCGCAGCGGAAGCGTGGTGGGCCCATAACCCACAGGTCCCAGGATCGAAACCTGGCTCTGATAAGAGTGGCTTCCGGATTTTGAACTTTTAAAACTTTTTTTTTCTTTTTCATTTTAACGTTTCGAAAAAATAGTTAAGCAGGTTTTAAGCTTTTGTAAAAACGTTTTGAACCTAATATTAAATTTAGTATTATACATAATTTTTAAACCTTCACGCAGTATAAAATTTAACTGATGCTTCGTCGTCCAGTTTTATTTCAATATATGATTAGTTATTTTAAACATAATACTAAATTCCTTATTTGTGAATGCATAAATTCTATAAAATTGTATATACATGAGATCATCGTAATAAGAATAGAATCAAGGGGCCCTCCTTGTAACCAGAAAAGAAATTACATAAGTTAATGGTAAATTGATGAAATCAATGTTTTTAAACTAGACAATTGATTAATGACGGAATTATACGTGTATAAGATAACAATATTCGACAAAATAATTGATATATATATATATATATATGAATACATGCAAATATGTATTTTTATTTATCATAAATATATTTTGTATTAAATAAAAGTAAATATAAAATCTTGTTTTTTTCGTTGAATTCAACTGTCCCATTTTTCTTTAAGTATTCAACAGGTTGAATCAATGAATTGAATTAGTATTTTTAATTTACTCTTGGTAACTAATTTTCAATGTATTCTTGAGATTAAAAATTATAGCTTTTTGTTAAGACTTGTAATATAGAATACACTTTGGGTTGATTATAAAAGGACACAATTGTATTTTACGGTAAAAGAATTAAAGAGACGTCGGTTTATACAAATTATACAAAATTGACGTTTATATGTGAGAATAGTCTTCACAGACGTAAAAATGTTAGAAGTTAATCAAAGTTAGTATTGATATAGCGGATACAAATAGTGTTAATTTGATTCATATAAAAGTTGACGTTGTTGTCTATTTATTTTAGTGTCAGATAGATTGATATTATTCTTAATATATACGATTTTTTTATTTTAATATTTTTGTTCTTCCTAAATATTAAAAATAATTTGTATTATTTTATATCAATTTCAGCACAACTATACTTGTTATTTTAACCAAAATTTATTCTAATTTTAAGTTAATTATATCTAAGCATAAGAAATTTTTAATCAACACATCTAAACAGCAAAACACATGTAAAATAGTAAAATTTACTTTTCATTACTCACTATAACAAAATTTTATTTTAGCAGAGATTTATTACATGGGGTTATAATAACCTCCGATAATAAGTATGTTTCCAAGGGTTTCGTTAACCCTTGATACCTATTTACTTTCTTTAAAAACTTTAAAATTTTTCATTTTATTTTTCAAAATCCCTCCCTCTTTCATTACCATTTTTTCCCACTTTCATTATGTTTTCTTCTTTCATTATGTTTTCGTCTTCTCTCTTTTCTTAATTCAAACCTAACAAATTTTAAATTTCTTTTGCTTTAATTATCCATTTTCTTTTGCTCCAATCATCCAATCTTCCATAATTGCAGAGCGATGTGGCGCAACGACACGGTGCGGTGTGAAGTGGTGTGAAACGATGTGGGGAGGAGCGGTGTGGAACAAGGAGGGGAGGAGTGATGTGGAACGACACGGGGAGGAGCGGTGCGTAAGGGGAGGAGCGATGTGGAACGGTGCGAGGAGGTGCAGTGCAAAACAACGCGGGGAGGGGCAGTTCAAATTGACTGCTTTGCAGGTACACCTTTGTTGTCCTAGAATTTTCTTAACTAAGTATGCAGGGGAGAGATGAATCTATTAAACAATTTAAGTGAAGACATCATAGAGAGAAAACTTAGCATTTCGCTATTGCTAATCTCATAAATTTTCTCTCTCCATTTCTAATATTTGTAATATACATTGTCCTTTCACAGTATTTTGTCACTTTGTAGATAATATAGATTAGATTTTCATCTATGTTTGTTTGTTTGTTCGTCGATCTCTTTGTTCATTCATCATCACATATTATTATTATTCTAAATGATTAATGAGAATAATGCAAAACAAAACCAACACTAAAAGGAGGGAAAAAAGAAGAAGAAAAGAAACACTATATATCGTGTTAATGTAGATGATAATAACAAAACTTGAAAGAGAGTGAGAGATTGTCACATTATTACCTTCACCAAAACAGGATATGACACAAACAATATATATATATATTCTCTTTTGTTTTCTTTGATACTTAGAGGAAAGAAAGAGATTTATATATTCTGATGTGGTACATCAATGAGTAGTTTGTCATGCAGTTTGCATATGTTACTTTCTTAGACATGCTATTTCATTCTATTTAAAATTATGTATCTGTGAAGCAGGTAGGATTAGTTCTTGATGCAGGAATAGAGGAGGAATTGCAGGTTCGCCAGTTACAAGTAGTTGATGTTGCAAGGGCTTCCCTTGGATTACCTATCATGGAATATATTGTCACAGACACTCCGTTGAAGGTAATAAATAATCTTGTATTAACTGTCGTAATGAAATATAAACCTTCCATTAAACGAGTTGGATGTTGTCACATGATGTTTGTAGTTGAACTCACCTAGTGAGACAAGACTCTTATTGTTTTGAAACTTAAGCCATTTTGTATTTTCTGCCAATTTTCCATTCACTAGACTTATAATTTGGTTATTCAGCCAAAGGTTTTTCTACAATAAGAGATGCATGTGAGTGTTGTTGATCTTTTGGGACATCTTGAAGTCGTATAGAGTGAGCTAACCATCCAATTTAATTCCTGAATTTGACTTGCATAACATCAAATTTTACAAGTAGAGAGGTGGCTTGATCCAGAAACTAGCCATTTAACCGGGAGGATTAAGCACCCTAATTCTTTACTTAGAGTTGTGAATACTTTAGTGAAGAGGTCAAAAGTAAATTACATTGTTGTTATTGGACGTTTCCTAGATGATGAAATTGATGATGTAGATGACTATCGACAGGGAATGGTGTGGCAATAAATCTAGAAGAATATAATTTGATTAATTTGTTCATGTTTTATAAGCTTAAAAGAAGTCATGGAAGGGGTTGTTTCTTTTTCTTGATTAAATTAATATATATATATATATAATATTGTAATTTAATTGTTACTAATTATAATTATTTTTTATATATTAGGTATCTGATCAAGGAAGTGTCCCTAACGAAGAAACAAATGATGAATATCAAAAATCATAATTGAAATGTCGAATCATAAATTTTATTGATTTTGTGTTTTAAAATAGGTTTCTACATTAACATTACAAGTCAATGAAACGATGACAATGATAACTTTTTTTGTGCAGAACTATCTAAGAGAATTACCTCATGACTTTGCTATGTTTTATATATCACCTGTAAGATTTAAATCTTAATTAAATTAATAAATTTTTTATATTGTAATTTGAATAGTGCTAATTATGATTATTTTTTATATGTTAAGTATTTGACCAATGAAGTGTTTCTAACGAAGAAACAAATGATCAACATGAAGAACAATGATTGAAGAATGTTATTCAATTTTTTCATTGTCTAATTTTATTAGTGAGAACAAATGATACTATAATATTTCACTAGTTTTAACCTTTAAACTTTGTTGTTTACATTATTTTACCTTAAGGTTGTATAGTTTGTTCAATGTTCCTTTTATGAATGTTATATTCAATTATAAATATCAAAATTTTAAAATCTTTGCCTTTTATCATTTTTTAGCTAATTCAGAATATATATATGAATTATATAAAATACAACACATTAAAAAAAACACAATAGATGAAATTAACAGGGTTAAGATACCTAGCAAGAGGAGGGGTCATTGGCAATAGGGGTTTTGAAAACCGTTGGCAATAGTAGGGAATTTGAAAACTGTTGGCAGTAGTGGGGGTTCTGGAAACCGCTGGCAGTAGTAGAGGTTTTTGAAACCGCTGACAGTAGCTAGGGTTCTGGAAATTGGTGACAATAGTGGGGGTCCTGGAAACCACTGACAGTAGGTTTCAAGAAAGCAAGAAAGTAATCCGTTAGCTACACTAGATCTACCAAGAAAAAAGCAAATCGTGGGTAAGACACTTAGTAGGATTTAACACCGCCAAAAATGCTAAAAATAACCCCAATTAAAATTAATTTTTGTTGTAGTGACTTCCTGGTATTAGCTTCAACAACCACATAATCTCAAATTGAATAACACAACACCGACACAGTTTCAGAACATCCAAATAATTTGACCTTAAACCCTAAAACGTATCAATACCCATAGAGAAGCAAAATGCTCAAACAAAATCAACTCAAAATAGAAAACCACAGTCCCTTACCAGTGCCCTAACTTAAAATGCACATCCGTCGACGACCATCGGAGATAAGCAGAGTTTGTGTAGCGAACTGAGTGGATGTGAGTTGTTCTGGAGGCAAAGTCACAATTTCTAGAGAAATGATCGACAGACAGTGATTTATGGAGGGTAGTTGCTTCCTACACGATATATATTGCTTCCTGCACTTAACAAATATTTAATATGTCAACAATCTTCTCATTACTTTTATTTTAAAATTTATTTATTAAATATTTTTTTTCTCTCTCACACTAAGCCACATACACAAATAAGTGCAATCAAGTAAAATGTTGTTAACTTCTCTCTTTCTTGATAAATATTAACAAACTTTCTTGATAAATAATAAAACAAATCTAATAAATATTAAGGAATATCTATATTTTTTTTCAAGTAACATTGAATTAGTTATAAAAAACTAAATATTTGAAAATAATGTGTTAAACTGAATTTTTAAAATTAATCATATTAAATTGTAAATATCTTAACAACATCCAACATTATTTTTATTATTATTATAAAAAACAAAATATGAGAGAGATATTTATGTAAATGTGAGAAGAAGAAATATTAGTTAATATATAAAATAACAAGGACATTATTGATATTTTAAGAATTTGTTAGGTGCAGGAAGTATTTTGTATCGTGCAGGAAATAACTGTCTTTATGAAGACATAGAACGTTTATGTGAACTTAGAATGGAGAATGGAGGCAAAAGAAAGATTGGGTGAGAACAACAACGCAAAATATGACAAGGCAACAAAATGAAATTGGAAAAGTGAATCCCTAATAAATGGACATATGTGTCGGCTCAGTCAATGCTACCTATAGCATTAATTAGGCCGACACTACCCTTAATATATATGAAAATAATAAAAAAAATATATATCATTATTAGCATAGGCCAAACCGACGCTATATTCTTTATTTAAATTTTGTGTCAGTTCAGTCAATACAAACAATTCTCAATTTTTTTCATTTCTTTTAGAGTGGGCTTGCCTGACGTAAATTTCAGCATTAGTGTTCGTTTAGAGTGGGTCAGGCTGCCGCTATTTAAGTCCCCTTAATAGTATATGCTATTTTTTGACAACTAATAAATAGTTTTTTGTAGTGTTTGATATATAATTTTTTTTAATGCAACTTAAAATTGAGAGTTTAGAGATTTAAAAAATATAAAAAATAAATTTAATTGAAAATGTAGATAAATTTAAAAAAATGAAAAGGTCAATTTACAAATTTAAAAACTAAACAATTCCTCTTATCATAGTTAATAAAGATTTAAATTTAAGTTTAAATAATTAATTCAATTAATCATTTTAACCATTTATATAAATCAAATTAAAATATGTAGTTCCTACACCTAATTATCAAATCAGTATTTAATTGATTTCTAATTTAATTTCTAAAATGTAAAACACAAATTATAATCACAAAATATAAAAAAAAAATCTCAAAGCATTCAAAGATCGAGAAAAAAATTAATTTGTCTTGTTTGATCCTCAAAAATTAGTAATATGAATGGAAAATACACAAAGTTCAGATAAAAGGATAAGTCAAAATGAAATTTGAGAGAAAAAAAAAAGAAAAAAATGAAATTAAGGAACAATTCTTAAAATTAAAAATAAAACAAATAATTTCTTTTTATCTACAACTTTAAAACACATGTAGGATATATATATATATATATATATATATATATATATATATATATATATATATATATATATATATATATATATAATATATAATAATATAAATAAATATATATATTTTTTTTTTTTTTATATATATATTTTATATTTTTTTTTTTTTTTTATATAAATATTTTTATATAATATTATATTATATATATATATATATATATATATATATATATATATATATATATATATAT
>Ga0099824_1005541_pt1 | contig 17726 bp, 10 predicted proteins | sample SiratrowhiteBW_FD_76837 | JGI IMG/M metagenome (GOLD analysis project Ga0099824, IMG submission 76837) | Root nodule microbial communities of legume samples collected from California, USA - Siratro white BW | ecosystem: Host-associated > Plants > Roots > Nodule | place: USA: California... | reverse complement strand
TATATATATATATATATATATATATATATATATATATATATATATATATATATATATATATATATATATATATATATATATATATATATATATATATAAATAAATAAGAGAGTTTTTATTAATTCTTTAATTCTTTTTACAACCTCAATTTATTCGTCTCTCCAAGGTTTTGAGTTTTTTTTTTCTCTCCTCAGTTTAATTAAGACATCTTCATTTGGGAATTTATTTTATAGACTCACATCAGAAAATTATGTCTTTGATAATTAAGAAGATAATTCATAACAAAAGATGTCCCCTGAAAAGAAAGAAAGAAAATATCCGACAAAAAAAAATAAAGATGTTCCTGAAAAGATAGAAAAAGAAAATAAGATGCTCGATAATAGAAAAAAAAAGATGTCATCTTTTAAAAAGATAAAAATAACTGTAGACTATCTAAAACATTTGAATTTCGTAATGTAATTGAAATTTGGCTTTGTATAAATAGCCCCTCGAAGAAGATTTCTCTTGTAATAATATTGATGGTTGAAGAATTCAACGAATTGTTGCAAAGAAATTCTCCTTCTTAATAAGTATTAATAGTTTCTTTCTCTATTTTTCTGCAAAGTCTTTCAATATATTTGCATGTCCGCATTTCCTTCACTATGAATTATAACCGCATTTCTTCTATTTGCCTTTTTCTGAGTTCTCTACCTCTGTTGCTTAAAAGAACTCATAATTATTTATTTAGGATATAACTTAATAAACTAGACCAAGATAATTATTTATCATGGTCGTAAGTCGTAATTGATCTTTTATAATAGTCATATTATTCACAATGAATTAAGAATTCCATGTATTTGTTTAGTTCTTCTTCTATCTTTTTATATTTTATTTCAAGATGTACATATCTTATTTGAATTTTCTTGTAATTTATTAAACTTAAAAAAATCAGTTTCTTGGGTCTCGCGGATGCTCTAAATTTCTTGATTTCTAATAAGTTTTATGAATTAAAATAAAATTCCATTTGACTCAATCCCCTTTCCGAAACCTGGAACGTATATTTGGGTTAGGAATGGTGTTCCTAGTATAATTTATTTTGTTAATATAAAATCTTTTTATATCATTTTCCTTTGCTACAAATACTACTAGCATTGGATAATTTATATTGTATCTTTAAATGGGAGTTATTTGTGGTAAATAATTTTTGTATGGTTTTTTCATAATATTGAATAGCCACAAATTTTTTATGAAACGATTTACCTATTCGTAAAGCCACTAATACTTGCTATTTTTTCGTGAATATCTCTTTTCTGTACTTATAGTTTTATATTTCTAATTTCTTTTTTTAACATTTTTATTTCCTTTTGTAGATCATTAATAGTTATTTTTTGTGTTCTTTAATTTCGGTTTGTTTTAAGATTTTTGCGAAGTCATATCCGGTGAAATTGGATGAGCCTGGGACAAGACTAAAGGTTTTCGAGAGAAAACAACTATTATATTGTTGATATAATAATAATAACTACTAGGACAATTAATTATTAATGATTTATTCGTAATATTAATTTAGTACATCTAACTTAACGACACCAAGTTTATTAACAATGAATATATCAAATAGCAACTATTATGTAGACTGTAATAAAAAAAATGTTGGACCAATATTTTTATTTCATAACTTTGACAGGTTGAGAGATTTAAGTTTTAATTATGTTTAATACAAAATTTTCTATACGTAAAATTATATTTAACAGAAGCTATATGATCAACGCACTTATATTTATAATTTAATGATTCATTCATGTTTGCATTTTATTTCTTATACTGTTTAATGATTATGTAATTCTAAAATAAACTATGTATTAATAACATAAATCAAATTTACACATTATAAATTATTGCTGATATAATTTTTAATAGAATTATGATAAAACTCAGTAAACTTACAATTAAATGCCTTCGTTAATTTTGGTCAAGAATTTAGTAATGTTATATGACATTTAATGGTATAACTGTAGTAACACTTATATAAAGTGGATGCGATAGATATGTCATACAATAAAGTAACACTGAAAAAATAGGAAATAGATTAACAATTAAATTAATCAAAATCTAGTAGTGATTAGGGAAGGTGTTTGATTTTTACCAAAGTTTTACTTTGTTAATTATTATTATTCTTTTTGCATGTTGTCATGAACTGTAATAAAATAAAGAACTTTATATTCAAAACACAAAAAATATAATAAAATCTTTCTATATGCTTTCTTCACAAGCAATCCATTTAAAATAAACAAGACAAACAAACACAGTTTACACAATCCAAGATCAAGAAAAAAAGTTTCCAAAAACAAGTTATATATTCCAATAGTGGGATTATCTTAACTTTAGCTTTATATTAAACAAAATTTAACCAATATATTTGAAACTTCTCACGATTAGTGGTATTTGGTATACTTTCTCTTTCTGAAATTGCACATGTTTGACAAAAGGTGCAAATTTCAGAAAAAAAGTAACATTAAAAAAGAGAGAGTAACCCAATTTAATTGCTATTTAGTTTAGTAATTACATTATGGTTGCTTTCTACACAATTATAAAGTGATTAATTTTAGGTTTGCCTAATCCCAACTATTGGTTCACCTATTTTGACATTATTTTCTCTTTAGACTAAGTAATCCACCAATTACATAGGATTAGGTCGTAATCGAAAGTGTGAAACAATATGAACATTTTCAATGAGGAATCTAGAAAGTTGATTTAGTGATTCACCAAAACTTTGTGTTTCGATCAATTACTTTCATCAAACCAAGGTGTTTTTTTTTTTTTAAAATAAATTTAAAGAATAATAAAATTAATGTGTGACATTGAAATTGCATTTACATATATATATATTTTTTAATGACACTAATGACATTAATTTTTCGTTGCAATTTTCAACTTTGGTATATTGACATCAACACGTTTACCTTTCTTTCTTTTTGCTTAAAAAAAAGTCGTGTTATATCAACAATATTAAATAGTCCATATTTCATACGTCATGTGTATTAAAATGCCGATCAAATATATACAAAGTAATTGTCAATATTTTATGAGAGTGTTAATTTGGTTAATAAATATCCTGTACAAGGAATATAATTTGCATTCTCTTATTTTCTTAATTTAAAAAAAATCAATTTTTTATTAGTAGAATAAAAAATCAATTTTTTTTTACTTCCTTATTTCTTTGTTATTTTTTTTTTCAATGATCTTGTAATTTACACATCTATGCTATTAGGATGAAACCTGAGTAATATCACAAACTTACAAATAGAAAAAATAAAAATAGTACAAAATTAATTGACAAAAGAACATAAACATTTTTTAGACAGATGAAAGGAAAAGATGAAAAATTATTCTATGAAAGTTTTGAGTACTATCTGACACCGATGTGTGTGTTCTTTAATTATTGTCATGTAGGTATTTAACAAAGGTTAGAAGACATAATCTAATATTGAAGTGGGATAAAATAATTGATGATTTTTAATTTCAGAGATTATTTTGTTATAATCTAATTTCAATCTAATTTGGACAGAAAATGAAAATTATATTGGAAACATTTCACATTGGATAATTAATTTGTTATCAAGTTACATGTTTAATTAGTATATTATATTGTGCTAAATAAATGATGGTAGTTGGTCGTTGTCCCTTGCCAGAGGCATTTTCATGCTGATAAAGTGAATGTCTTGTTCATGTATCGTGAAAGTCAAATTCGCCCACCCTCTCATATCAGAGCTTCTTTATTTGTTTTTTCTTTCACCATTTTTTTAATGCATTTGGTTCAAATGCACAGTTGTGAAAAACATGGCCTTCCCACATCATCAACCCCCACATGTTCTGCTGCATTTCTTCTTGCGGCGACCTGGTCTCCCAGACAAGACAATACCCACGAACCATCGCACACTGTCACGCCCTTTCACTTTCACCTTCTTGGTACTTAACATGTCTTACACCCATCTGTTACTTTTTGCCTTTTTTTATGTATTTGTTTCAAAGTTTGAGTCTTTTTGTATTTTGGCTTCAGTTTTGCTTCTCTTGTCTCAGGTATTCTCCTTTAGTTTCAAAGGGTTGTTTCTGAAGTGGGTTTTGCTTTGGTTTTATAGCTGCTGGGATTTTGAACTTGTATGCATGTTTCTTACTTGGAATGAGATAATTGTCGTATTGATGTATCAGTCTGCACTAGTCCATTATCAGTATGATTTCAGCTGAATATATCTGCAAACATATGTATTGATTGCCTTTTTTTCTTGTATGAATCTCTTAGGTGCTAATTGACATGAATCCTTTTTTTTTTTTTTTTGATGCAACATATCAATGGAATTCTCTCTTAATTTTTCACAACATGGTATCAGGGAGAGAAAAGCACACTGCTTAGTTCATGAGAGATATTTGAGAGTTCTAGCGTTTTTGCATTCTTAGGATGTATCTTTCAAAGAGTTTCAAGCATGAGGTTGTTGTCATCCTGTGGTTTTGCTGCTATATGCTACATACTGCTGGGCAGAATAACATCACTAGTTCTGTTGAAGGTATGTTTTTCTTGCTTTCTTTTTGCTATTCTCTTATTGCTTTGCTTCTATTAGGCATGCACTAATGTTTTTGGGTAGTTGGTTCCTGACATGATACAAGAGTCTCTATAATTAAATTATTTAATTTAGAGTCTTATTCTCGTCTTCTCTATTCCTCTATATAATTAAAAAGTGGAATTTAAGCACAGGGTAGCAGGACTTGTGCACTAACCATTCTATTACTCACACTTCTTTTTAAATTGAGAAACGAGAACAGAAACCCATTATTTCAATAAAAGAAAAGAAAAAAAAAAACTGGGTACTAGCTGTGAAGTGTTGCTTATAATGTGTACTATATTTGTTGGTTCTATTGATGATATGATGTTTGCATCTGAATTAATGTGCAGTTGAAGCATTGAGAGCCATTAAGAGTAGTTTGATTGATCCTAATGGAAATTTGAGCAATTGGAAGGATGGAGACCCATGTACATCAAGGTGGAAAGGAGTTCTGTGCTTCAATGAAACACAAGAGGATGGCTATCTGCATGTTGAAGAATTGTATGAATTCTATCTTCTACTCAGCATTTCTTTTTCATAATTGATATTAACATTTTCAGGCTTCTATTTCCTTTGTCCATCTTTTATTAGAAAAGTGCTTGTGGCACACTCTCTCTCCAAGATTCTCTCCATTATTGACTAGAATTTATTGGAAATTGCAAATTTTTCACGCTCTTGATTTATAGATATGGATCCACCAAAGTTTTTTATTTTCATTAAATTTCAGCCTAGGTGAGCGTAGAGTGTTGCTAGCCTTCCTCCTTTTGTTATTCTCTCTAACTCTCCTTCATGGGTTTGCAAATAGATCCAGTCTCATTATTGTAGTTCAAACACCTTTCTACTCTTTAGTTTATACAATGTACAATAGAAATTAGTATAATCACCTAAACGGGATGAGAGCTGTGGGCCACAACAAGTGAACACTTCTTTATGATGATCTTTTCAGCATATTTTGATAAGTTTACATGTCTTGATCAATTTCCTTTTATTTCTATATCAGTAATTCAATACTTATAATGCAGATCTATCAATCTGTGTGAGAATTGAGAGCTTTCTTTTCACTTCTACTCTATTAAGTTTGTTTTTTTTGTCTGTAGGCAATTGCTGAGTTTGCAACTGTCTGGAACCTTGGCACCAGATCTTGGCAAATTAACATACATGAAAAGATTGTAAGACAATACTTGATTTGATGTTTGAAAGGACAAATATTCTGAACAATTTTCAGTTTAGCATTTGCTAGATGCCATTTTCACTTGTTGCAGCTTTTACTTACCTACTTCCTCTGATACATGTCTTTCTTTGTATTCTAAAGGAACTTTATGTGGAACAACATAAGTGGCAGTATTCCGAAGGAAGTTGGCAATATCAAATCTTTGGAACTTTTGTAAGTTGAGCCCTTTAGGCATGTATGTTAGTCATCAAATTGATTGAACAATTCAGTTGTTTTATTACATTTTAACACATATTAATGGATAAACATCCTTGTCATTGCTTGAATTCAGAGGTGATATAAGTAAATTGAATTTAAATATTGTTTCCTCAAGGGATAAAAGATAAATTTGAATGGTTGTATGAATAAAGAAGTAGTAATTTAACAAGAGTTGCATAATTTCTGCATTGTTTCTCATTAAATGTGTTTTCTGCAGGCTCCTGAATGGAAATAATTTAACAGGTCCACTACCAGAGGAGATTGGCTATCTTCCAAACCTGGATAGAATACAAATCGATCAGAACCATATATCAGGACCTATACCTACGTCATTTGCAAATCTGAACAAGACAAAGCATTTGTAAGTTTTTGACAACGAAAATGTAGTATAAGAATGACCACTCTTTCTATTTTTACATTAACTCTTTTATTTCTCAACATTTGTTATGATGACCTAAAAATAGAAAGAAAATAATGTTTAATCCCCCTCTCCCCAATGGAGCAGTCACATGAACAACAACTCTCTCAGCGGGCAAATCCCACCAGAGCTTTCCCGATTACCAAGTCTTGTTCACCTGTAAGTTGGTAATTGATATCATTGACATCTCCAGCTACTAATATTTTTTTTCATGTGGTTTTTTAATTCTTAATGATCATGCCTATATCTCTGTTTCTGCAGTCTTCTCGACAATAACAACTTATATGGATATCTCCCCCCTGAGCTGTCCGAGTTGCCAAATTTACTCATCATGTAGGTTTCTTATTGTTTAAGTAATATATACGTAAGCATGTATAATTTTATTTCTTTTTATTTTTGGATGGAAGAGCACATGGAACTAGTTTCAAGAGACATCTTATTAGATTTCAGAGAAAAAACAAGAATGTGTATGGTATTGATTTTAGTAAAAATGGTCTGACAGTTATAACTGTTAGTGGAGTCAGTTATAATTGTCTAACAGTTACAGTTGTAACTTACTATGACGGCTAAGCAAGGAAAAGGAGAAAAAAGGTCCTATTTATTCTTTATAAAGGAAGAATTGAGAATACTTCTGAAAACACAAGGAAAATGATCTTGATATGAACAACTTGTACCAAATAGAGAAATGAAATTTTCTTTCAATTTCATCTGATGTTTTAGCTCTTGATCAATCTTCGGTTGTAAGAAGTGAAATTTCTAGGCAAGTAGTGGAAGACAGGGCGGGCTACTTTGCCAGCTATGTCATCAATCATAGATTTTGATACACCAATATTTGAAATTTGCTACGTTTGTCACTGTAGAATTTTAATACTTATCAGATGTTTCTACTTTTCAATTGTTGACTGTTTTAATAAATATTCCTTGTTGTTTAATTAGGTTTTTAAAGTGTTTCTTTATCTTGTTTTTGCAGTCAACTTGATAACAATAACTTTGGAGGAAATGGTATTCCTGATACGTATGGCAACATGTCAAAGTTGTTGAAGATGTAAGTGAATTCTGTACTTCCTTGAACACTGTTGGAGGAGAACACCCAATCACTATATATTTCTTCTATCCTCTGCTAAATAAATTTCTCGCCAAAGAAGAAAATTTAATTTGGTCAAGATGAAGGGTTTGATATCAAGATTGACTGTCTAAATGTGTTAATGGTTTCTTGGCATTATTAGGAGCCTTAGGAATTGCAGCTTACAAGGGCCAGTTCCTGACTTAAGCAGGATACCTCGCCTTCTTTATCTGTAAGTTCTGTTATATGTATGTAATAAGAGAAGTATCTTATCCTGAAAAAATGAAGATTCTAATATACATATCTGGAAAAGAAAATTTCTAGTGCAGTTTGTAACTATATTTACTCTATTACTTGTGTAAATGCCAGCGACCTCAGTTTCAACCAGTTGAATGAATCGATTCCTCCCAATAAGCTTTCAGAAAATATTACAACCATGTGAGAATCTCTATCATTCCATCTGTTGTTCGATTTTACATTTAATTATTTGGATTCCATGTCATTTTGCCAATATTTTCCTCATATGTTTATTGCTAATATGATAATTTTGTTTTTTGACCTCTTGTGATACTTGCAGTGATTTATCAAACAACCGCCTTACTGGAAATATTCCATCCTACTTTGTTGATCTTCCACGTCTTCAGAAGTTGTAAGTTGGTTTCTGTTTTGTCCCCTTTTCTTCTACATCAAGCTATATTACATCGTACATAATATAAGCCAAACAAGAGTTACTACTATCTCCCACCTTATGTCAGTTACAGATCATATATTGAATTACTAATGAGATGTTTTATATCGAAGTATTGAACTTTTATATTTTTTATTTAATCAATCATTTTATAAAAAATGTTTTTTTTATTCTAATATCATTCTATTGGGCAGGTCACTTGCAAACAATTCATTGAATGGCAGTGTTTCTTCCTCCATTTGGCTGAATAAGACTTCAAATGGAACAGAGAACTTTCTTTTGTAAGATATTAAGTGATAAATTCCCCAATTTTGAGAATTTTACTATGCTAATATTTTACGAGAGAAAAGGATTCACACCTTAAACGGAAACACACTGATTTCCTCAAAAGAAGATATTATTCGAGCCCCTCACTATCCTCCACAACATTCACTTACAAAGGAAAACACTTCCTTTCACCCTGGAAAAGTCCTGTCAAAATCAACAACATACACCCTACCCTTGACCCAACATGGCTGGTCTCTATGTACAGGCTAACCCCGACTGAGTCACCCCCCACACCACAACCTTGTTCTTTATTTTTCAATTTTCTTCTATAATGCTCTCTCCACACTTTTTCATTATCCTTTTGCCTAACATAATATATATCTGTTTGTCTGTATTTCCCTCTGCATAGTTGATGCTACTCAGTACATTCTGGTTTGCTGAGCATTGATTTCTGATCATGCAGGGAGTTGCAAAATAATAGCCTTACAGCCATATCTGGAAATACTGATCTTCCTCCAAATGTCACAGTTGTGTACGGTTCTAAACTTATTAGCTATTATTGTCAGTTTGTTATTAAATCATCGTAGTGTGAACTGGAGATTTTCATATTTTTTCTCCTTGTTATGCATGTTCTAAAGATTACATTACTATGCCAAAGGTCAAGAATATAACATTGGATTTACCATAATCCCGTATTTTTTAAATAGCTTCACACGTCATTATTTGAAAAAAAAAATTAATTTCAGGCTTGATGGGAATCCCCTTTGCTCAAACACAACCTTTGTTCAGTTCTGTGGATCTGAAGGTGCTACTGTAACAAATGGCTCATTCATTACAAACTCCAGTGTCTGTCCCCCTCAAGGATGCCCTCCTCCGTATGAGTACTCTGTCAATTGTTTCTGTGCGCTTCCATTGATTGTTGCCTATCGGCTGAAAAGTCCTGGATTTTCAGACTTGACTCCATATTTGAATGAATTTGAGACCTACATGACTCATGGTCTTCAATTATCTACTGATCAACTAGAATACACTTTTTATTGGCAAGTAGGACCTCGATTGAGAATGGACTTGAAGTTTTTCCCTCTATATGTTAATAGCACTAGCAATCACACTTTCAATAGAAGTGAGCTCCTACGGATCACAAGCATGTTCACAGGATGGCTAATTGAAGACAGTGATCTGTTTGGCCCTTATGAACTGATTGGCTTCGATCTTTTGGGTCCTTACAAGGATGGTAAGTCTTGGAAATTTCTTAGGATCTCCTATAGTGCTTTGATGGAATAAGGACTAATGCATACTTTGAACAATAAAATTGTGATCACATTTTCTTCAGATGGATAAACACGGGTGAGAATATTATAGAAAGAAAAATAATGTCAACAGAAGAATCTCTATCTCTTATTCTGATTCAATGGAATACAAGATTAGATATGAGAGAATAAAGAAAGACAGTGCAGATGCACTGAAGCCCTTTAAGTCTCATCTCTATAAATATAGTTGTTATATTATATGGGGATGTTTCATTTTCTGAAAAGAAAGGACCAGAGAGAGCAAAACTACTTGTTTCATGTTTGATTTTATAAATACCATTTCATAGGACAAAAACAAAAGATGAAATCATAGAGGAATCCATAAGGAAGAAATAAATCAGGTATAGCTAATCCTTCAACCCACCAACTCCATACATTCTTGTCCTTTAAATAATTGCCTTTCCTGCTTCCCCTTGTTTTCTTAGTGAATATATGTTGACTTACAACCAAGCCCTAACATCCATTAATAGCTTACAAGCCATATATATATTGGACTATTAGGAGTCAAAAGGAGAGGATATTATGCCCACTTTTCCAATTTTGTTTTGACAAATATGTGCCATACTTTGAAATATTGAATATCATATTTGATAACTGTCACAAGACTATCTTCATACTGCTCATTATTGTTGCAGAAATTGGCAAGAAATCAAAATCAGGGATAAGCACAGGTGCACTGGTGGGCGTAGTTGTTGGGGCAATTGCTTGTGCAGTGACATTATCTGCAATTGTTACCCTTCTTATATTGAGAATCAAAATGAGAGGTTATCATACTGTTTCCAAGCGACGTCATGGTGAGTTCTGTAACATGAATTAGCAACTGTATTGCTACTTTTCTCTTTAATTTGTCTTTAAGTGCTTTGCCTTTTCACAATGAAGAAGTCTTGATGTTATTATTTTTGCCTGAACCATATCTGAAATCTAGTTTCTTTTAATGTCATCTAAAACAGTCTTTCTGGTTTCATATTAACCTTTGGGATGGCTTCTGTCGAAATGTCATAATAAATTGATTTCTTGAAATAGTTCTAAGATCTCTGTTAAGCCTCATATTAAAGCCTATTCTTGCATTCATTGATAAATGTCCTTGGATATTTTTCGTATTTTTTGTTAAGAGAAATTTGATTACATACAAAATAGAGAAAATACAAGTAGTAGGTAGGGAGGAGGGTAAGATATCATTAACTGAATTCTATACACAAACAAGGAACATGAAAAAATTGAACGCAGCAGAGGTCGTAATCTTTGCAAATAAGAATTCAGAAATAACAATGACCTTATGAACAGCTATGAATAGAACACCAAAGATAGCTCTAGCCCATAACCAGTATACAGGACAAGAGACACATTTTTCAGGGGTTAAGGAGTGCGTGGACAAGGTACAAGATATATTAATAAAAGGATAAGGCATCTGCCATTGAATTATCTATGGTTGTAAGACTATTTACCTTGTCTCTAATCAGGGTTGAAAAATCATCATGCTAGAAGTCTCATTGATGTAGCTTGTTAATCTTGTAATATTAAAGATGCTTGTGTATTTGAGCAGCTCATTTGGAAATTTTCTAATAAATATAGGAAGTTGCAGGTTGCTCGGATCCATTTTTATCCCTTTTTACCATAAGTTGTAAACATCAGCCTTGCTTGTAAATTGGATACTTATGACTAAGGAGGTGCTAATACCGCAATGGTTATACTTGTTTTTAATGTTTTTCAAAATGTATAAACAATTTAATTGCAGTTCAGATATTCATCTATAAGCTCTAAAGATATAGTTTACACTAGTTGTAAAGTTACTATTGTTTCTAGTTTTTCCTATCATAATTTCAACATTTTTGGTGGAATAATATCCATTTTTCTTCCTGTTTGAACTTGGTATATATAGAATTTCAAAAATTATGTGGTACTATGTATGTATTACAAACCATATCTGATTGGTTATAATGAATGGCTTTACTAATAAAGTCTTCTCTATTCACATAGACTTACGTTCATTTGCAGCATCTAGGATCTCTATTAAAATTGATGGTGTAAGGGCCTTTACTTATGGAGAAATGTCCTCCGCCACAAACAATTTCAGCATTTCTGCTCAAGTTGGACAAGGGGGCTATGGGAAGGTTTATAAAGGGACTCTTTCTGATGGCACAGTTGTTGCCATAAAGCGGGCACAAGAGGGATCTCTGCAAGGTGAGAAGGAGTTCCTCACAGAAATATCATTACTATCAAGGTTACATCATCGCAACCTTGTTTCTCTACTAGGATACTGTGATGAAGAAGGTGAACAGGTAATTTTTTTTTTATCCGAATTTATAAAATTTAACACACTATTTAATTTTAGTAATCTTAATGATTATCTTGATTCTTGATGTCCTTTGTGGAAGTTTTAATATCCAATAATCCCATAGATTTCTACCCGTTTTTAACTCCAAGAGGATGTTATATGTACAAAAAGTAAGAAACAAGCACTTAACGGCTTGGCTAGAACCACTTTAAACAAAAAGAAGGTCGTGACACACATCCAGCTGTTATTGAAATTTGGACTTTGTAGAGTCAATTGCGAAGCAACAGTTTATTTGATATTCACGTATGACTTAAACTTTCTTTTGCTTTTAACCTAGGGAAAATGCTTCATCCTAGTCCTTGTTCTTTTTCTAAATTTGGCTTTATAAACCCCCTTTCGTTCTTCTTTCTTTCTCTGACTGTATTGAATTCCTTCCATTTGGCTTTCATGCTTGCAGATGCTGGTTTATGAATTTATGTCTAATGGCACATTGAGGGATCACCTTTCTGGTATACATTATGTTCTTATTTTCTAATGTTCTGAAATTATTAAGACTTTGGTTTCATTGCATTGTTCTGATGAATGAGTAGCCACATGCTGTGAACATTTTCCTTGTCTCTAAGCCCAACAACTTAGATAATTTTTTTTACATAGTTGTGTGCCTAATTACCTTTCGATGTTGTCTCTCTTAAGAGTATGCTTATTGTTTACAGTTACAGCTAAAGAACCCCTGACTTTTGCCATGAGATTGAAGATCGCACTAGGGGCAGCTAAAGGTCTCATGTATCTACACACAGAAGCTGATCCTCCAATATTTCACCGAGATGTAAAGGCCAGCAACATACTGTTGGACTCTAAGTATTCGGCGAAAGTGGCTGATTTTGGACTTTCACGTCTTGCCCCAGTTCCAGATATGGAAGGAGTTGTGCCTGGTCATGTATCTACGGTGGTAAAGGGGACCCCGGTAAGGCTTTCATGATTGGATTTGGTTTTGGTTTTGCTAAATGAGGCACATGTATACTAAAAACAAGATTAAAAATCATATTGTTGCACTACCAATCTAGCTTAGGCACTAGTATAATACTACTAATGTAGGCTGTAATAGATAAACAAGTATAGGAATAGCGGATCAATGATATGGTAGCAGCTATCTCTGTACAGTATTATTAACAAACCGAATTAATACCATGGAATGAAAGCTACTAACATCGAGTATTAGTATATAGAGCATATAGAAATAAACAAAAGGAAATAACAACTAGAAAAGTTTAGAGAAAGATATACAGAATCATTCCCTTCCCCCATTCTCTCTCCTTAACTGAATTCTTGTAATATTGTCTAGCTTCACGCGTAGTCCTTGAGCCTCCAGTTGGTTATTTTGGGCCTTGTGCTTTGCCTCTTTTACTGACTGTAAGGATTTGCAACCACATGTCCTTCTTCCTTTATCCTTGCCATTGTCTTTTCTGCCACTCCTCTGTGTGCACTTGTTACCTAAGCCAGCTCTGTAATTATGCCACTCACATAAAATGCACTTAACTTCAATATTCCAAAACTTATTACCTATAAGCTGTCTCTAAATCTCTGTCCAGGATATGGGTTTTGAGAAAACTATAGAGGTTGACCTAGTTATGGCCAATGTCAGGAGTGTTTCTTTTGAGAAACGAAAGGTATTAAAACTTCAAAGGTATCAGAGCTTTCTGTGATAGCACCAAGTCGTACCTTGATTAGAGATTAAATAATGGTATATAACTTATAAGGATGACCAATTTAGCAAGATGGGTTAACATTTTAGGTTATATCATGCTTTATTCATGCAGTTGTCTCGGTCCATTTACGCTTCAGTAAAGAAATAGAATCTCAGCATGATTTTTGGAAGGTTGATTTTTATTTATTTAGTGAGTTTTAATCTAGTTTTCTCACTGTTTTGAATATGCAGGGTTACCTTGATCCCGAGTACTTCTTAACTCACAAGTTGACTGACAAGAGTGATGTTTATAGTCTTGGTGTTGTATTTCTGGAACTTTTGACTGGGATGCATCCTATCTCACACGGAAAAAATATTGTTAGAGAGGTATTTGCTTACTGTAGGACCTTTTTTTTTCTCCCTTTTCCCTATTGATAACAGCTGGAATGTTCAATTTATGCAATTTGTTTTGTCCAAAAACTTTTTCTGCTGTGTCATTATATTTTGCCCTCATATAGTTTGAGTGTTGTTTGCAATTGAATCATGTCACCTCAATACAAACAGAGAGAGCCCCTTTCTCTCTACATACAGGGTTATGTAGATCCATTTGTTGTCAGTGTCAATTCTTTGATTCTTTCTGTCTTCTCTTCAACACACGTTCTGTTTTTTGTTTATCAAATATTTACCTGGATCCTTTTTCGCTTAGTGATGTCCAACTACTATTCCATTAATCGAAGATTTTTGGTAGACATCATAACTAAGTATTCCACACCATCATAGGTTGAACCAAATTAAACAAATTTTCAAGGAATGTCTGTCTATCCTGTTGTTTTTGTCATGCAAATATTCCTTCAATCATTTCCTATGCCTTAAGATATCAAATAATAGAGTGTTTGACAATTTACTTTCTAAATCTTTCAGTATTTTAAATTAATCTGAGTACTTGGTGAGATCAGTCTTTAGCTTTCGGCTTCAAGTTCACCTTGACACTTTTTCTGAATCCTTTTCAGGTTAATATTGCATACCAAACAGGTGTAATATTTTCAATTATTGATGGACGCATGGGGTCTTATCCATCTGAGCAAGTGGAGAAATTTTTGACATTGGCCTTGAAGTGTTGCGAAGATGAGCCAGAGGCACGGCCTAGAATGGCAGAAGTGGTTAGAGAGCTTGAAAACATATGGTCTACAATGCCAGAATCAGATACCAAGAGAGCTGAATTTATATCCAGTGATTCTGCCAAAGCAGACAGTCACAGTATAGCATCTTCATCCTCTGCTTCTGCTATGAAGACTCCTTTTGTATCAGGAGATGTGTCTGGTAGTGACCTTGTTAGTGGAGTAATACCAAGCATCAAACCAAGATAGAATTATACAAGTCAAAAAGATTACCTTCACCAATCATGGTCATTCAAATGAGGTTGCCCTTAGCCTGTGCATTAAATAATGTGACCATATGGTACTACTTTTCATTTTCACCCTTTCAATTTTCTTCTGTGTATAATATGATAGACTGATAGAGCTCTAGCTAGTATATAACATCGATTTTGTACACATGGTTGTTTATATGTAGTGCTAGCTAAGTACTAGGGAATTGAATTCTGTTTGAAGTAGCTTATTCAAATGTTTGAAGTTCTTTCTTTCTTTCTTTTCTTGAAGTTTGAACTTTTAATTATATGCAAATATTCAAACTCTTCACTGATAGTCTAATCTAATCCTAATGGCTAAAAATGAGGAACTAACCTCTTGAACCATGTTTATAAATTATTATTTTATATTATTACCTGTTTCTTTACCTTGTATTGATACTGGATTATGAAGATTTTATACTGCAAATTGGAAGGATTTAAAAGTTGAGATTTGTTTTCAAGATTGTTCGGAAGTAAATGCTATATACACTATATTGTAAAGACATTATCATGAATTAATTTCACTATGTTTTGCAATAATTTTTTAAAATTTATTTACAATATACATTTTGTTTTGTTAACCATGTATTCAATGACAGTGTATAGAAGTTAGATTCTATATTCAAATGTTATTTCTATCTTTCTCTTTGACGGTTTAGTAGTAAAGTTCGAGAATAAATAAATGGAACTATAGTAAAGAAAGAGCCAATAAAGAGTAGGAGTTTAATTTTTGTGCAAGGGACTTAATAGTATTTGGATGAGTAAACTGTAATTTGTTTTAATAGACAATTTAAAAGTTTTATACAAAAAAAACTTTCAATTGATAATTTTAAAAAATTTTAAATTTTAGAAATTTATTAGATTAGTTTGATTATTTAAGTTATATTATACCTAACAACTACGAATTTGAAATTATTTGTAATTTATTATTTTATGTTTATATTTTTCTTTTCATACTTTTTTTGTTTGAATATGAGTTATTAAAAGCATAATTAAAATTAGAATGTCATCGACTTGGTTTCAATGTTCTACTTGATCTAAGATCGGAACATGTTGATTTCATATTATTTTTTTTTAATATTTTTTTTAAGTTGAAGTTAATCATTATTATTTTTTGACTATTATCAATGTTATTTTTAGAGTAAAATTGATCATTATTTAATTAAGATTTTTTTTATGAAAGTCATCCAAAAGAATCATCATCAATATTAGTTTTTAGAGTACCATTGATAAGGGTTGAAAAAATTGACTATAAATTATTTTATCAAGTTAATTAGGAGAATGTTTTGATTGGTCCAAAGATAACTAAAGACATCAAAGTTGAAAAAATAACCTTAATCATTATAGTAAAAATAATTTTGGTAAACATTAATAAAAAATATTGTAAGTAAATGTTAATGTAGTAAAACCTTTGTTAACTTTGATTGAAATTTTTTAATAAAAGAAAAATAACCTTAAAAAATACACTGAAATTTTTTTTTGAATTGTTAAATATTATTTAATATTAAATAAATATTTATATTTGATGGTAAATTGCTCTATCCAAACAAGAAAATTAAATCTCAATAAATTTGAATAATTTTATTCAAATAAAGCATTTAAATTTATTTAAAAAATAAAATAATTTGAATTAAAGCAATTTGAATTCAAAATATTTTAATTTTACTAAAAATGCAAAATTATCGATTAAAACGCATGCTAAATCTTATATTTTATAGACTGAGAAAACGTAAACCTAATCTTTTTTCTGTTTAAAAATGTTCGGACAAACTTATCAATAGCACTTTTAAGATAGAAAAAAGTAAATTAAATACAATCAATCTTTTATAAGGTAATATCCAGGAGTTAAAACGAACAATTTAAGTTATATAAAAAAGTTTACAAATTAATTTATATACAAACTAATTTAATTTTAAAAAATATTTCTTTGTCTTTTCTTTTCTCCATTAAAAATACTAACAGAAAAACTAAAATTTTAGATTATGTATAAATTATTATGTATTTAGCTGGCAGGACTACTCAAGCCCAAGCTAAAAGGATACCATTTGATTAACAAGCAATAACACATTTGAAAATCAGCCTTATTCAAACCTATATTATTAATAAGTAATAACACATCTCAAAGAAACGTGTCAAACATTTCCATCCCCTTAAGGGTAAAGGGAATGGACCTTTTCATTCTTTTTTAATTTTTACCAAATAATTTTAAGTCGGTGGAAGTTAAAAGGCTTACCTAAATCAAATCACTTTATGGTTTTTACTTCCTGCACTAATTTTCAAAATGATTATTTTATTTTTTTTAAGTGAATTCAAGATTATTTGTTTCGAAATTTTTTACTAAAATATATCTTTTGGAACATATAAAATATATAATTTTCTGGAATAGAATAAAAATTTCAGAATAAATTTTTTAAAATGTATGAAATATATTTTGAAATAACCCTTGTGAAATAGGATTTTCAGAATAAAATTTTTAATATATATATATATATATATATATATATATATATATATATATAATATGTTTCAAAATATATTTTTAGAATATATTTTTTGTACTATTTTTTTTATAAAAAATAAAATATTTTTTTTTTTTTAAAAAAGAGTTTA
>Ga0099824_1005535_pt1 | contig 17739 bp, 7 predicted proteins | sample SiratrowhiteBW_FD_76837 | JGI IMG/M metagenome (GOLD analysis project Ga0099824, IMG submission 76837) | Root nodule microbial communities of legume samples collected from California, USA - Siratro white BW | ecosystem: Host-associated > Plants > Roots > Nodule | place: USA: California... | reverse complement strand
ATGTACCTCCTCCACCGACAAAGGATGATGTACCTCCTCCACCGACAAAGGATGATGTACCTCCTCCACCGACAAAGAATGGTGATGGTGGTGATAAGGGTCAGAAACAAGTGAAGGAGAACAACGAGGGAAAAATTTCCCATTCTACCACCACTCAGACTTGTGAAGGTTTCAACAAGTGCTCGGATGATGGGGACATGCTTGCGTGCATTGTAATAACTGGTACTAATTGTTCAGCACTGCTTTTGGTTATTTCATGAATTCTCATTGATAAATGGTTTGTTTCTTTATTTGTGTGTGTGTTTACTGTTTTGGTCCATGTGTTATTGGTTGTTATTTGTGTTTGTGTTAATAATAGGAGGACATTCACTGTGCACATACACATATAAAGGGGAGAATACTCTAGTTTTCTCTGTTCAGGATGACTATATTAAACTGTTAGTCTTTGGATGGTATGGAATTCTAGTTAGATTCTGTTTACCAAATTGATAATGTCTTGATAACTGAATGCTCATGCACTTGATGCAGCAGTGTGAAAGGTGCTGGCAGTTATTTATTTGATTGCAAAGCACTTGATGCTCATGCAATTTTCCTCCAGCTTCACTACTTTAAGAAAATGGAAATAAATTCATCCTCTGTTTCTGCCATTTATAGGATAGGTTTTTTAGAAAAGAACAACTTCGATTCAAAAGAACGCAAATGAAGCTTAGACAAAATTATTGAATTTAACTTGGTTTCATATTTATCACTGAAATTGTTTTCCTACTAACCAAAGTGAGAAAAGGCTATTTTTGTTGTTCTTAGATTTTAGGTTTCAATTTAATTCCTGGCTTTGGGAAATGAATTTGTATGATTAATTTAGATTCTCAAGAAGTGTTTGATAAATTTTAAAGTTAGCTTCATATATCAATGTAAATTAGAATCCTTTCTTAAATATTAGTAGTTCTTAGTTTTCCTAAATTTTGATTTTGAACTAGTTTAGCGACAATTTTCGAGTAAATTTTTTATGACCTTTTTTATATAAATTTTAAGGTAAAAAAAAAAGGAAAGAGAATTAAGGGAACTTTTGCTATTTCATTTGAACTACTTTTGCATAAGTTAACTTGTATAAACTCCTTCATATAGTTTCTATTAATTTTTATTTTTAACTTGTGCATAAACTAATTTTAGTTTATGGAGAAGTTTATTTCATATTTGTTCCTAGTTATTTATAAAGTCCCTCCAACCTCCCCTCCCCCCAGCCTTTGGTAACCCTGATTGCTCATTGTGCATCAGTTGCTACTTTAACAATTTCAATTTTTAAATAATGAATTAATGTCGCTGAAAGAAAATTTTTAGAAGTTAGAAAAAAGTTATTTGTTGGTATACTTTTTGAGAAAAATTAACCGGTCAGAGGTAAGTGAGTGATCACTGCTTAATTAATCAAGTGTGTTCTTTGTGGTGCAACTAATCTGTTTTTATGTTGTTCTGCTTCTGCTTCTTCTGCTATACCGTATGTTTATGGCATGATGGATTCTTGTGGTATTCCTACGGCAGTAGTCATTCTCATGGCAACACAGATTCAGAAAATGGTTATGGAAGAAAGTTCCCTCCTAGAAAAGGACCACTACGACCCAATCTGACCCCTTTTTGTGGGTATATCCTCGGCCCATAAGCTTGAGTTAAACACTAATGACCAAACGTTAATGTTGACAGTATCAATCTCTTATCATTTTCAGCACACTTACATCTTTGTTTATTCGGACAAAACTTCACCTATGATGCGTCTTCAAGTGACCAACCCCACCTTCTGTTCTCATCCTTTCTCTTCCCTTCTCTTGTTCTCCTCTATTTTCCAGTTACCTTCGCTGGCCACCCACCATTCTTTTTGTTTTCCATCTCATAACTTCTTTTGCTTCCCTATTCATTCTACCCTATGCCTCTCCTGTTATTTGGTCATTTGTGGGGTTTGGTGATCTACTTTTATTATGGGCAATTCTCAAGGCTGATTTGTTATCACTATGCAATTGCGTAGGGATGTCAACCTTTATTTTAAGGTCTTCAAGGATGATCTTCATCCATAGTCCTTCACACTCGCCTTAAGCAAGGGCTTGAAATTCAGTTTCTGCACTAGAACGAGATACTCTATCTTGTTTTTTGCTTCTCTAGGTCATTAGACTTTTCCAAAGAAAGATACAATACCTACATTTATATTTTCTTTCGGTATTAGATCTTGCATAGTCTGCATCAATAGATGTCAAGGTCAAAGTGTCTCCTTTCCCAATAAAATAACCCCTTTCCTAGGCTTGATTTCAAGTACTGAAGAATTTTGTCCGCTTGTATGTGTCTTTCTGTTGCATAATGCATAAACTAACTTACCACACTAACTGCATAAGCAATGTATGATCTTGTGTGTGATAAATAAACAAGTTTTCCTAGCAATATCTGATATATTGTTTTTTTCTAAAGGAGATCTCTATTCGCTTCCAATTATATGATTCTGTTCAATATACACGACGACTCTCAGGATAATAACATTTATACCATTTCTATCAAGAGAATAATCAATAAATACACATTTAAGAGCTCTAGGATCTAATTTTTTGCAATTAGAATTATCAGAGTGAACAAATACACAACATCCAAATACTCAATAAGGTAGACTTGACACTAAAGGAGTAGTGGGAACAAAAGACAAAATGGACTCAATAGGACTATAGTTATTTAAGATATGGGTGGATAACTTGTTGATGAGGTATGTAGCAGTTAACATAGCTTCTCCCCAATAGGTTTTAGGAACAAACATCTGGAAAAGGAGGGCTCCAGCTACCTCTAAAAGATGACGGTTTTTCCTTTTTGCAACTCTGTTTTGTTGTGGAGTGTTAAAACATGTTAGTTCATAAACAATACCATTATGAGACAAATTTGGAGAATTCTTGATTTACATATGTAGTACCATTATCGGACCTAATTCTTTTGATATTTTTTCCAAATTGATTTTTAACAAGATAAAAAAAGTTAACAAAAATTTGAAAGACATTAGATTTACTTTTCATAATGTATGTCCACTTGACACGGGTACAATCATATAACAAACCATTTTGCTCTAGAAATATATTCTAAAATAGGTTTCCAAACATTAAAGTGAATCAAGTCGAATGGGAAATTACCTTTTTTTATCATAGATGGGATAAGATGCATGATGATGCTTTGACAGTTGACAAATATGACATTTGAAAGACTTAATAGACTTGGTAGTGAACAAATCAGGGATTAGAGATTTTATAAGGTTGAAGGACATATGCCCAAGTCTTTTATGATGAAGTTATATTTAGGAATTTGCCCATGTTTTTCATGTTGCTTGTTGGCTTTTGACCTTTGTTTCGTTTTGGCCCTTGGATACCAATAGATACAACCCACACTGCTCCTTAGCAATTAAAATTGTCTTGCTCATGACAAGGTCTTGAAATACACAATAAGAAGGGAAGTTACTGAACAATTCAAATCTTTTGGGTAAGTTTTTGTACAGAGATGAGGCTAGTTAGTTGTGGGACATACAAAACATCCTTGAATACAATAGATGGTTCTAAAGTTATATTTCTGGATTCGCATGAGTATACTATTACCATTTGCAAGTGTAATGAGTTATTCTATGGTTATTTTGACATACGAATTGAAGAGCTTAGCTTAGGAAAAGGAGTCATGTGATCAGTTGCTCCTGAATGAAGAATCCAAACACACTAAGACAAAGGTCCAATAGTATTGAATGCACTCTTACCTTTCTTACCTTTCATGGGTAGGGTATACCATCCAAAGAACTTAGTCATTGTTGCTAAACTAGTGATAATTTGTTATGGTCTAAATATGTTTTTAGTTGCACAAATATGAAGAGTTTTTATTCAGTCCTTCGAAATTCTATTTGTTGGCTTTGGTCCTCTTAAATTAAATTTTTTTGCAATGGTCTCTATATTAGTGATAAAGTGGGTTGCATCTAGATATGTTGTCAAATTGGTCACTGATGTGACATGTCTAGATTCATTTCACGTAATCATTAAATAGTTACAAGGACCATCTTTAAAAACAGATATATAAGGACCAAAGCTAAAATATATTTTAAGGACTAAAAATGAAAATTTGTGATATTTATAGGATCAAAAAACATATAACTAACCCTTTGTTTAATTGTTGGAAAAATATGTGTCTAGTCTTTGTACTTTTGGTTAAACTGGGTTTTAGTCCCTATAATTTCATATTGATAATTAGTGCCAAAACTCTGGTAAACATGTGAATTTAGTCCCTCATCCTATTTTTTAGCATTCAAAAACCATCCCTAAATGTTAAATTTAAGCATTCAGAAGGAATAATTTCACATATTTTTAAGCGATGGAGGACTAATTCATCAATTTAAAAGTACAAGGAGTAAAATTTTGTTTGACAAAAAAGTATAGGGACTAAAAACATACTTTTCCCTTCAATTTTTAACCAATCAGTCCTTGTGGTGGTGGAGCTAGTTTTTAAACAGGACCCAATCCTTTTCTTTAGAGACTGGAAAGGCTTAGTTAATTACCATAGTCCTATTTGCTTTCATTTAGGTATTGATTGCTCATAAGACGCAAAGTAAGCGTCTATATTCATTACTTTTAGTTTAATCTGCTGAACCAGTCAGTCTGATCCGACTTGTTTTAAGAACTTTGACTGTGAGGTGTGTGTGCATTTGTGGCCTATGGGCCTTTATCAGCTTGTGGAGAAACAAACCAAACAATAATTCTGCATTCACCTCTCTATTTTAAATGATGTTCATGATAGGAGATTCCTTCAGTACCCTTTGTTTCTTAGGCTGGTACCTTTGTATCTTTAAGTAACTGGATCAATTGGAGAAATAGTAACCACTAATTGTTGAGGTGTACTATAGCATGTTACTTGTGTTGAAACTATTGGTCAATTTTTTAACTAATGTAGTATTGTTTTCACGAAAGTCAAAATTATGAACTTATTTTGTATTCATATTCCTTGTAAACTACAACCAGATCCCAAATACTTGGTTGTTCTTCTTCAAAACAGAGGACATGACATCATCAAAGTGAAGCTTCATACTGATCTCGAAAATGTTGGAGATATAGAAGTTGACAAAAATAAAACAGAAAAGGTATTAATCATATTATCTTAAATTGACCTTTTTTTTTTAATTAATGTTTTTATTTATGTATCAAGTTACTATTTAATTCTGCATATCCCTTGTTCTTCAAACTGAAGAAAAAGGCCTGATATTTACTGCTTCCTGACCGCTGTCTCAATTTATTGTTTATTTTGGGAGACAATCCGAACTTAAGTATTATTTTCGACAAACAAAATGTTGTTTGTTAAAAAATACCAGTGAGCATTTGACAAAGGGTTTTGGGTAAATTGAATCAATTTTATCATTTTTCAGGACTCATTTTCATTATATTTATGTAACAGTTACTAAGTTATGAAGTAGAATGAAAAGGACACTAATGATAGTGTTCCTCAATATTGTTAGGGTAAGGAAGAGAACGAAAATACATGTAACAGAAATGAAGGAAAAGAGATTTTAAATATATTTTTTTACCTTCAAAATTTTAATAGTATTAAAACCTATCTTATTTTAGGTAGAAGAATCTGAATGTTCATGAAATCTCATTCTAATTGCTCTACTAATTCTCTTAAATCAATGGAATGTGGGCTGAAAGTGTTGTGTTCCTGGGAGCGCATCATTCCATTTTCTTTTCTTCTTTCCATTACTATAGTGCTTTCCAACAAGGGGTTGGCTGTTCCCTTATTTTCCATTTCAGTTCATTTTGTTAAACTTATCCAAACTTATAATAATCTGGAAATTTTGAATTTAATTGAATTTGGATTATAATGTCTGTTTATGTCTACTTACCTTAAGAAAGTAATTCTTTTACAAACTGTCTTAATTTCAATTGTGCAATTTGCAAATCCAGTATCACTTCATGGCTCACACTTCTTGCTCTTCCTTGTGCCTCTGTCTATGAAGAACAGGGTAATCTTATTTGTTGGTTTTTGCACTTGCTGTCTCAAGATGATCTGTTCAAGCTTGTGTTCTCTATATTCTTTTAGATGTTTTTCATGAGAAATAAACTTGATGACCAAAACTTCTTTCTGTACTCAATTACATTTGGTTTCTACATTTCCCACCTTACTGCCTCTGCACTCTTATTTTTCAGATCAATATTACACGAAGTAGCAGTGAAAGTACCCAATTGATTTTGAATGCTGGAAAAGAGGATTGTGTGCTTCCACTGGTTCATACACCTCAAGACAATTTTGTTTTGCGTCTTCCTTCTTATGACAAAGTTTTAACTCCAGTAAATGGTGCCTATTTCCTCATATTGATGGTCCTAATGTTTGGAGCCACATGGGTTTGCTGCTCTTGCAGGAAGAAACGTCAGAATGAGATTCCATATCAAGAGCTTGAAATGGCACTGCCTGAGTCTGCTTCAGCTGCCAACATGGAATCCGCCGAAGGTTGGGATCAGGACTGGGACGACGATTGGGACGACAACGTGGCGGTGAAGTCGCCAGCAGCACTTGCAGCAAGCATATCAGCAAATGGCCTTACTTCTAGATCATCAAACAAAGATGGATGGGAGAATAACTGGGATGATTAGTTATGAGCAGGCAAAAGATAAGGGAAATGGTATGATGTTAACCTCAAAAGTAGAAAAGAAGGAAGAAGTGGAAGAAGCAGGAAAGCAAGGTGAAGCACAAGAATGAGGGATGTGACCAATGTGGCTTTGCTGGGGCTTAATTTTGATGCATGTTCCATGCAAGGGACACAGAAAAAGGCAAGAGGAAGTGTAATAGTTATAACACATTGGATTTTGGTATTGAACATGTAATAGTGAGAGCCCTAGCCAAAACGGGAGACTAAAGAAACTGTAAATGAAATATAGGAGGTAAAATATATCTTGGTTTTGTCAAATTTATATACACACTATTCTTGTGATCTCAAAAATAAGAACTTCTGTTATGATTAAGGCTTCTTTGAGGCTAGTTTTTCTTCATAAAGGGTGCTTGAGGCTGATTTCTGAAATTTGTTGTTGGGTTGGAAGTCCCTTTTTTCCTTACCAAGTAGTAAGTAATGGTTATGATTTTATTGTTCTCTTTGACATTAAATCTTGAAAGATACAAATTTTTCATGTTGTCTAGCCATACAAACATAACAAAAAAATAAAATTTCTTGTTGCCCAGAGATCATTCAATCTGAAACTGAATGAGAAATTATTATTTTTTTCTATTTGATTTATCTGGTCTTTTTTTAGATAAAAGGTTAGGCAGATAAAAGTTCTTGAGACAAACTGTCTTCTGAATGTATTTTCAATTTGATTTATTGGTTGGGGTGATAATAACTATCCCTTCATTACCATGATTTTTATTAAATCAAATATGATAAACAATGTCAAACTTTTAAGATTGTATCATTATTATTCCAAATTTTGGTCTCATGACTTAAATTGCTAAGTAACTCTTAACATTTTATGAAAAGGGTTGTTTGTATAACAATGAGTCGTTTTCACCACACTAATAGAATCCATTGAAAAAATTGTTAAACAAATAAAATTTCTAAGTAATGACAACAGTGAAAAGATTATTTTAAGCAATAAAATAAATACCTTATCTGAAAATACTTTAATTATTAAAGCTTTTATTTTAGTCAAATAAAAGACGGTAGTTAGAAAGAAAAAAAATATTAAAATTTAATATTGATTATTTTAATTGGGAAATAATAAAATTATTCGTAATGTTACAATTTTTATTTTTCTTTTATGGAAACTCAATGTTATAGTTATAAAATGTTTTTAGAAACCAAGAGGTGATACATTGAAGTGATATAATACTTTACATTATTTAAAAGTAAATTTAGTAAAAACGTTATATATCATTTTTCCTTTTTATAAAGTAATAATAATATATTTATAAAATATTATTAAAACATTATTTTATAAATTAATTTTTTTAACTTCTAAAATATTATTGCAGTTTAAAAAAATATTACTAAATTAGGCATTTTTATAAACATTTTGGCTGAAATTTTCTAGGACTAAAAATTAATTAATAAATATTTACATTATTAAAGGAATAAATGTGAATATTTTCTGAAAAAGCATATAAATATAAGACAATTTTTTTAGTTTTTTAAATTATTTTTAATTGAATTGCATATATCTTGATTTGAGTGTTGGATGATGCTCAAATATTGCATCAATAAATTAAAAGAAAAATCTATAATTGGATCGATATATAAAACAATGTGCCAATAAATAATTTAAAAATATTTTATCATGATATATATATATATATAACACCTAAAATTATTTATCAAATATTGTAATTTTAAATATTAATTTATTTAAATAAAATAAATATCAAAAGATATTATAATAAAATAAATTATTTCTATTTAATCAAATCAAATCATAATTGATATAATACTTTATTAATTATTTATATTTTAAAATGACATGTACATATTAAATATTACTCAATTTAAAATGAGATATTAAATTAGATTAAGGTTAATAGATTATTAAAAGTATAATAACAAATTTGATTTTTACTTTAAAACGAATTCAATTTGTGAATTAATATATGTAAGATATGTGAAAGTATTAATTCACCGTTACAAGGATTGAGTCAATTACTATAATGTTCTAAATAGAGTATTTAAAATGAGTTCCTTTAACTCACTTCCAGAAATACAATACAAGGGCAAAAAATTGAAAAGTGGTATAGTATTATTATCCTATTATTTCAACTTTAACTAATAAAGTAATCTTGAGATTGGTAATTTGATTGTATGTTATAGGAAAATACTTTTATAGTTTTAGATACCATAAAACAAATGGTTGTTGATGATGATTGGTGGTATACTGTTTTGCATACGCAATAAAGTAGTATACTTAGACTCCAAAATGTTTTTTTTTTTAAGAAATACAATAAACATATGAAAGTTATGTCTTGGTATTTTTCATATTGAGTTCCAATAATTTTACTCGTTTTGATTTTATTTTTTTTACACTCTATTGTTGTATAATGAATATATGTATATGTTTATATGTGTATACAACAATTTTATTTAGATATAACGAAGTTATTCTTAGGTACTTTTCATATTTAGTTCAAACAATTTCATTTCTACTATTTAACATTATTGTTATATAATAAATATATGTGCATGTGTATATTTTAGGTATAACATTAAGATTCGTGCAATTGATTAAATAAATTCAAACACTTTTGTAGTTTTTGACAGTGATGCCACCGCACTCTTCAAGAATTATGTGCATAGATCTTTGAATTTCATAACAAGGTGTCAAACATTTTTTTTTATTATTTCTTTACTACTTTACGTATTTAATATTGAAAGACTTAAATAATGCTTCTAGTTTTAGAACACTCCTTCTTGTCATATTTTAAAGAAGTTTGCAGTTTTGATTAATAAAACTATTATATTCATAATTGAGTGTAAAAATGATCAAAGTTTTAGATTTTGAGCAATCAATTCGAATTTAAAAAGTTGTATTAATTGTAAACAATATCATTCAAAAGTTCAATGATACTATTATAAAGTAAGTGGTAAATACTTCTTTGATTTATGTATGTAATTTTATATTTTTCTCATTTACATTTACAATATTAATGATGTTTGTTTGAAAGATGAATATTACGATAATAGATAATTCTAAATAAAGCATTCAAGCAATGATGGTCCTTATGTTCACATTGGAGAAATACGTATATTTATTGTTTAAATCATTTAAAGTTTGTAGAGTCTAATTTCATGTATTTCTTTTTATATGATTTGTTAACAAAGTTTTCAAAATGAATCTAATGATTTTGAATCTCAAATCAAACTTTGAGTATTGATATTATTTTGAGTAATGATGTGGTAGTTAATCTACTTAGAAGAGAATGTGCAATTATTTTCCACCCAAGAGACGAAGATTTATCTTTGAAGACATTGAAAAATAAAATAAAATTGAGAAATGAGTACAATAAGTTTTAAATATATGTTTGGATTGTTGTATTTTATAATATATATAAAAACAAGGATTTGTAATCACTTCTAAATGTAATGATTTATTTCAATTTATATATTTTGTAATATGTAAAAGGATTTATCACCAGTTCTAAATGTAATGATTTAATGTTATATACTATGTTACATTGTTCACTATAAGAAGTAGATTCTTCTAATAGTTTTAATATTTTATGGTTTAAATTGATTTAATTGACAATTTTGTTAGGTGATCATTTTTTAGATGATTTTCATGTTCTCAATACTAAATGAATGTTAACTATAACAAAATTACCTAAAATTATTTGTAATCAATTATTTTCGAAACAAGAAAAAAACACGTATTTAATCCAAAATTTATTTCAGTAATTTTGAATTTAATTATTTTTAATTAATTTCAATTTTAAATATCAAATCTTTTGCTATTTTTGTAATATTTAATTATTTATAATCCCTTATAAATGTAATTCTTGCTTTAATGTGTTTCGATTATTCTATTTTATAATATATAATGAGAATAATATCATCAATTCCAATCAATGTAGGGAGGCTAAAACTTCTATTTTTATTCAAACTTATATAATAAATATATTGTATTAAAAATCTCACAGGTTGCATAAGTAAAAGTACCAGTATGAATACATAAGAGAATGGGAATCTAAGAGTGACATGAGAGAGAACGAAAGTAAAAGAAGCATGAGTGTAAAACAAACTAAACATAAATTAATTGCAAAAGAAGTTTTAAAAAGACTTTCTAAATTGGTTACATATATAACCAAACTAAAAGAATTTTATTTTAATTACAATGGTTACAAAATTAGTTTTTAAATAACATTTTTAATTTTATTTTAAAAGTTGTCATTAAATTTATTTATTTTTGCACTAACTAATCAGGTATTTTGGTCTTAAGCTTTAAGTATTCAAAAGTAACTTTAGACTTTGACCATTTGAAGTCAAACAAGTTAGGTTGACGTAAGAGGCAAAAACTCTTTCAAAACCTAATTTTATTTCGTGACTTCAATATGACTTTTTCTTGAACAAAGGCTAATTTGAGTTGGTGGGGACGAGGGTCACTCAACTTGGTCAAATGTTAAAAAGAAACAAAGTGTAGAATTTCATTTTTGACATAAAAAGAGTTAGTTTTTATAAATATATATTAACTTTGAATTGTTATTTTCAAGTTTTGAGAACTTTTGTCACATTACTTTCTCATATTCTATGTAAGTTCTTTCAACTCAAACATCCCATATATTATTAAATTTTTATTTTCTCAAATAATAGTCCCTAATTTTGGTTAATCTTAACTTATTCCATTGTTAAAAGTAAAAAAAAAAAAATCTATATTGTAAATTTGAAATTTAAAAATTTGAATTTTCACTCATGCATCAAACTATTAGTGGATTCATGTAATTTTTTTTTTATAATTCACTCATTGAATTCAGACGTGTTTTTAAAATTTATTCTTATATAATGAAAGTAAAATCTTCATTATCTTGACAATGAAACTATCTTTATATTCTACTCGATTTTGAACCAAGTGATTTCATCATTTTGCTATATACACATTATTCTCTTATTTTATATTTTATTTGAATATCATGAAATGCATGAAAAGTTACTTTTAACTCAACTATTAGAACTCATTTACTTTGGTTCCTATTACATGCTTACTAGCTTAAAAGGGACTCAAACTTTCCCTGGAATAAACTAGCGAACGTAAATTGAGCTAAAATATTTAGAAACTGAAATAAGCTTTAAAAAATAATAGTTATAATACTTACTGGATAAAAGTTTTACATGATCAGTTAATTAAAAATTAATATTAATATAACTTTTAACATCATTGTTATAAAAAGTAATCGTATGTAAAAAGTAGCATATAGAATAACATTTCTTCTAATGAACATGGTTTATTCTAGAGATTTTTTCTGAACCATTAAATATCAGAGTCTTCTTGGATTCTTCTTACGCAAGAGTCATGACACTAACTAATTATTATGGTTCCATAAAGTAATTCATATGCTCTTCTTCAAGGCCAAAGAATGGTTTTGTTTAAAATTTGATGCACAAGTTCTGCTACACAATTATCTTGCCATGTATGTGCTCATTCAGTCCATGGAATGTGTGTCATTTTGTCTCCACAAAGTAAACCAAAAGATGGAAGTGCATGGATGGCAGCATGGTTTCAAAGTTTATTTCTATTTCAAACTTCTTCATCAAACTTCATGTTAATCATTTCTTTCTTGCACCACTTAATGTTATTCTTTTCTTTTTCTAAGAACTTGTTAACTATACACAAAAGTAGTTTTGAAAAAGTTGATGAATGAAGTTGGAGATTTCATTAATAATAAATAAGTTTCATTTAATAGAAAAAAGTATAAATTCAAGGTATCAAGATATAAAGTACAATTTTCAATTAGACTCTCAAAAGCCATAAAAACCTTTGCATCTAAAACAATTATCATTCTCAGATAAAGAGACACATATTACAGGAGCTATAGTATTTGACAATTTTTTGCTTGAAGCAAAAAACACAGCATTGTTACAACTATAAGTAGGTTAATTGTTGGTATCATCCAACCATTGATTACTGAGGATATAATGAACTGCAGAGTAATCTACACACTCCTTTTATTTACTGTTTTACACGTAGACATAATCATCTTTGTATATGGTAGCGTGAACGTAAATCAATAAGCTAAATCGAACATAATTTCTGATGATTAAAGTGTGCAATATTTTTTTATTCTTCTTTCAAGATTTTCACACATGGCATGATTGTCATGCAGTGCACCAAATGTTGCCATTTGAAAAAGCTTGTGAGTTGGTGGTGCTTTTAAGGACATCTTGTGCCTGTGCTTTCATGATGTCGAACCAACAAAGCCTATTTGATAAGGTTGTGTTGTGTGCCACTCCTCCAACAATTTTTTTTATATCACCAATGCCAATTTTTTTCACTTGATGTCCAAGCTTTAATTATTAAATTTACTACCACCAACAATTACTATCATCAAGTGCCACAGTTCTACCAAAGAGAAACAAAAAATATTAGTGTTGGGTTTGAAAGTGTGAATAAAGCAAGTGGGTACTTTTCTTCTTCCCTTTACTTGTTTTTTCTCTTCGGTGCATTGTTTGTGGCTGCGTCCAATTATTCTTTGTGATGGCTTCTGTGTGTTCCCTTTTCCTTTTAGTTTATTCTAAAACTCTTCTTTGTTTTCATACGGAAAGGGGAAAAGGAAAAGCGGGTTATACAACGTTTTTCAACCAAAAGATAAATATTGGCAACAGAACTTTTTCATTTTTTAAAGATATACTTTGTTATGTTTTCTACATTTCATATTGCTTCTAATAGTAAAAGAAGTGAAGATATATACTCACTGGATTAGTATCAAATTTTATTTACTAACAATAGGACATTAAGTATTAAGATTTCATTTATAGTTCAATATAAATAATATAATACAAATTTGTATTCAAATGTTATTATTGTGAGATCAACCAATATGCAAAAATTGATTGTGGGATCAACAAAAGTTACATTATCACAAAGACAAAAAGTGAAAATAATAGTACTATATTTATGAAGAGACTAATTTGAAAATTGTGTGTGCATAATAGATCAAAAGTGAATAACATCTTCCATAGTGTAGTCTCTCTCTAGACCAAACTTTGGGTTTATCTCCATTTGTCTATCACGTGTTCCATAGTGAAGTCTCTCTACAGTGCAGCAGAGTTTGCCCTCTGAACTCAGGACCGTTTATTCGCATGAACCATCCTTTCACAGTCATTAAAGTTCAGTGTCATTTAGCAGTGTACCATATTCTAGGTGGGGTACTTGATACAAAGTACCAACATGAATAACGCACAACTTGTCTCGGCATGAGGAAACCGTAAAATTGCAAATAGGTAAAAATTCAGAAAATGCAATTCATTCTTGGAGGGAAATGTATGATAAGAGATATATGATATATTATCCTTGTATCAGCCGTCTAACTGGTGAAGAAAAATCCAGTAATACATTAAGAGATGAACAAAATTTAAGAGGCCTAAAAAAGAAGAAAATTTCAACAACTTAAAACAACCAAAAGTTGGTGACTGAATGATATTCTTTGCATGTATAGAGCTTTTTAACCGGATTGTACTTCACCAGGTACTGCAATATGTGCTGTTTCTCAAAGACTGCAACAAAACTCATGCTAATTCCTCTAGTCCTTCTGAAGGGCATTGGATTAATTCTAGTATGTTGACTACCTCAGCCATATCTGGACGGTTTGATGGCACTTGTGATGCACAAATCAACCCCAATTTTATCACAGGAATTGCTTCCTCTGCAGCAAAGTTACCAAGGAGCCTTCCATCAACACATTGCTCCACCTTGCCTTCTTCCAATGCACCCCTCACCATGTCACAAAGAACCACCACATCATCCTCCATGTATTCCACAGGTCTTTTTCCTGTCACCACCTCCAGCACCAGGATCCCAAAACCATATATGTCACACTTCTCGGTTATCTTAACCGTCCGGCAAGCAAACTCCGGCGCCATGTATCCGAGTGCACTCTGAATTTTGCTGCTCAAAACACAATGCTCTAGCATTGGCAGTAGTTTCACCAAGCCAAAATCTCCAACCTTTGGCTCACCAGAACAGTCAATGAGAACATTGGTTGACTTAAGATTGTAGTGGATTATGTTCATTTGGTGCAAATGGGCCAACCCTTTTGCCATGCCATAAATAATCTTGAACCTTTGAGGCCATGACAAGACAGTTTTGCTGTTATCATCATGTAGAAGTTTATGCAAACTCCCAGAAGAGAGGTACTCATAAATCAGGAGTTGCAAGGATGAAGTCCAATAATAACCTTCAAGGGCCACAAGATTGGAGTGCCTGATCTTTCCAAGCTTTTTGATTTCTCTCTCAAAGTCTTCTTGGGACTTGATCAAACTGGAGACTGTAAGCTTCTTGATTGCAACAGCTTGTCCATCACGAAGGAAAGTGCGATAAACAACTCCAAATCCACCACGGCCTATTTCACTTTCTTTGTTGAGAAGATTATGTGCTCCATCAGCAAAGTCTGCATCACCAGAAAACATGACAAGCTTGCCGTAGTTTGGATCATTTGCAGGCGAACCACTATAGTCCTCACCCCCAGATAATGCAAATGTAGCAGGCATACGCTCCATCGATGAACGCACGTGGATATTTAGGACAGTGATAGCCACCACCCCAATGGCGATAAAAGCAGCTGCTCCAATAGCAATAAGAGCAGAGATACTTAGTATGATTTTGTGCCGATGAGTCTGTGAGGAAATGCTGGAGTTGGAACCTGAGGAATTGGGGTTCAGGACTATAGGTTTGGGATGAACAGATGGACAGGAGTGGTTGACAACAGAACCACACAGCAATGGGTTATCGGAGACTGATGAGGAGGAGATGGTGTTGAAGAAGCCACCCACAGGTAGTTCACCTTCAAGGTGGTTGTAGGACACATTAAATGAGGAAAGATGAGAAAGATTTGTTAACTCCTTGGGTAAACTTCCAGAGAGTTCATTCCATGACAAATCTACATATTGAAGATTGGTGAGGTTTGCAATGGCTGCAGGGATTGAACCAGTAAGCTTGTTGTGAGAAAGAATCCTGCACAACTCAATGGAAAAGCAGACAGAAAACAGTTAGACAAAACATTGTAGGCATGTTAACTTACAAAAGATGTCAACTTTTCTCAATTATCTTTGACAGAAGCACACAAAAAAAAGGCCTTTTCAATTTGGAAACACAAATCAGTCAGGTTAAGTAATAAAAAACAAAACATTTGTGCAACTGGGACATCAAGAAAACTTACAAAAATGTTAGAGATGAACACTTGTCAATTTGGGCTGGGATTCTCCCACCTAGGAAGTTCTTTTGCAGCCTTAGCTCCCTGAGCGAAATTGCCCCTTCTATTTCAGAAGGAATGCTTCCATTAAGCTTGTTGTCACTTAGGTCAATAATGTACAAAGACTTAAGTTCACCTATACCCACAGGAATGGGACCAGAGATATTGTTAGCAGAGATATTCAAGACTTGTAGGCTACTAAGTCCTCCAATGCCAGATGGAAGCACACCAGAAAATGCATTGAATGACAAATCAAGAAGCTCAAGACCATGATAAGATGTAGGTGTGGAGTTAAGTGCAGGATCATTGCCCTTGCTGAAACCATTCCCAGAAAGATAGATGCTTTGCACGCCCATCTTAAAAATCCATGAAGGAACATGGCCTGCCAATTGATTGTGGCTGATGTCCAGAGCCAAAAGCTTAGTGCAGTTCAGCATAGAATCAGGCAAGTTTCCTGTCAACTGATTCCTGGACAAATTCAATCTATGCAAAGAGTCAAGATTTCCAAATGACTTAGGAATCCAACCAGAAAATGAATTGGCAGAAAGATCCAACATGTCTAGATTCTTCAATTCTCCAATCCAGTCAGGAATGCCCCCTGTGAATGAATTTCCCTGCAAACTGAGTGATGTGCAAGAAGTGAGTCTTTGCATTGACTGAGGGAGTTCTCCAGAGAGAAAATTACCACTCAAGTCAAGTGATTTCAGAAGTAAGCAGCCTCCAATATCCCCAGGAAGCCTTCCACTAAACCTGTTCCTCCGAAGACTCAACTCCCTCATATCATACAGATTCTGAATGCCTTCAGGAATTTCTCCCTCCAGCATGTTGTCCGACAGATCAAGTGACTGTAGCCCCCTCAAGAACCACACTCCATTAGGCAATTCCCCGTGGAGCTGGTTAGAGGAGAAGTTAACAGCTGCCAAATTGGAGCAGGAACTCAAGGACTCGGGAATTTTACCCGTGAGGTTGTTCTTGGCAAATGAAACTGTCCTGAGAGAGCCACATTGTTGGAAAAACCCTTCTGGGATCTCCCCAGAGAGATTGTTGTCACTGAAGTCCACAGCCTGTAAACTCCCAAGGCGAGGAAGATCAGGGTTTATAGGCCCTGTGAAGTTGTTCCTTGAAAGGGAGAGAATTTGAAGGAACTGCAACCTCAATAAGCCCCTATCAACATGCCCAGAAAGAGAGAACCCATCAAGAACAAGAGCAGTGACCCTATTGGATGAAGGATCACACTTCACACCTTCCCAATTACAAGGACTGTAATCATCCTCATTCCAAGAAGAGAGTTTCCTTTTGGGATCTTCCAAACCAGCCTTGAACACAATCAAACCCAACACATCATCATTGAAACCAGGGTCCGCAGAAACCACCAACACAACCGAACCAAGAATAGCCAGAAACAACACACACATGCTGAATTGCATCATATTTATAGATTGATGTTATGAAGAGTGTTCAAATTTCAACAAAATTCTACCCCTTAACACGAACAACTCTGTTATCATTTGGTTGCATATCCGGAAGAAAAGGTCGGTAGGTCCTAACAAAGCACAACATATACACCACCAAACCTCATCTCACCTCACAAACAGAAGGGGAAGTTTCTTCTTGACACGAGACACAGTAGCTTAGAAAAGGACACAAAATGGAAACAGAAGTTGCAAGCATCCAAATCTCAGCGAATATAAACAAAAAGGAAGGACTAGAAACAAACAAACGGGGAAAACAAATAAATAAATAAAAGGATTAGACAATAAAAGCCATGTGAAGATGAAAAAGAGAAAAACAAATTAAAGCAAATTCAGGAAATTCCCTTTTGGCCTT
>Ga0099824_1005532_pt1 | contig 17747 bp, 9 predicted proteins | sample SiratrowhiteBW_FD_76837 | JGI IMG/M metagenome (GOLD analysis project Ga0099824, IMG submission 76837) | Root nodule microbial communities of legume samples collected from California, USA - Siratro white BW | ecosystem: Host-associated > Plants > Roots > Nodule | place: USA: California... | reverse complement strand
ATATATGCCAAAATTAATGTTTTTATTTAGTTGCTACTTCTTTTAATTCAGATTGAACAATGTAACCAAACTTATTTCGCACTATATGAATGAATATATTTCCTGCCTCAAATCAAGAAACTTTATGACTCAACTATGATTCATGTTTGTGTTCAATAATCTTCTCAAGTACTCATTTGATACTCAAATATGTCCTCTCATTAACACACCATCAGAAGCCTGAGATAATTGACTAAAAAATGGAAAAACTAGACCAGTCCTTGTCAAAATGAAAAAAATGGAGAACAATCATCACTCAATTCACACTTATGATTACTAAACTTGACATTTAATGGATGCTTTTAAGAACTAAAGCTAGCATGCATGCACCATCTAACGAAAGCTTCAAATTGCTAATTATACACATCACGAAGGCCAAAATGAAGATTCAAAGATGAAAATTTTCTAAAATGCCAAAAATCTCCTAAAGGAAGAAAGTCACTAACTCAAGAGGCACAGAATAAAGAAAATCACCTTGTCGCCATTGATTTCTTCATTGCCAACTCCCATAGTCTTGCCAAATAAAAAAGGGCAAATTTTTGAAGGATCAATGTTTTCTTCTTCTCATCACCATATAGGTCTGGCTTTGTTATATACTGAAGCTAACAGTTTTGACTTCGATAATATAAGCTAAAATTGAGAGGTGTTGTCAGCCTCAAGTCAAGAGCGTGTAAAGAACAAACAGTGATCTTTATTTTATATATGTGTGTGTGTATTAGTTGATTTCTTATATATATGATTAAAAGAATGAACATTATATATTTCAGCATTTCAACTCTAAGCACAATGGCTAATGGCTAAGTAATTAGGATTTTAGACATCAAATAACAGTAGATTTGAAGATTTATGTGTTAAACGTCACAAAATGCCGACTTGAGTCAAAGTTCACCTGCCATGTTTCTCGTCAACCTTGAATATGGTGATTTTGTGTGGGTCCTCCATTTCGGTGCCATTTTATATTTACACCTTCCTTTCTTTTACCACCATAAGGTCATAAATTTCCGACAAATTCCCCATTGCAAGGTTGTATTTATTACTTTTGTACTTTTTTTTAATAATGAAAAGACACGAAATTGAGAGCCCTTTTCTTTTATCTTATATTTTCTTCCAAAACTACTACAAAATATTATGTGTGTGTGTAATATTTGCTAATTCTGTAACTCATTATAGTATACATATGTTAAAGAATTTGCACACTTTTTCTGCCAAGTTAAATCTCCCTGACCCTTCAATTTTTGTCCTATTTGCATAATTTTTTCACTAATTTGAATTTCTATATTTTGTTTATTTTTTCTAGCGTTATTTTTTTTATACATTCTATAAATAGCATCTAAAATTTATTTTTCAAGAGTGTTTGGTAAAGTAAAATAAATTTAAAATCCTAAACTGTTTTTTCTATCTTTTTATTTAAAGCATTCCTTATATACATAATTAAGAATTAATTCCTAATTAATGTCATGCGTAACTGTTTGTTACCATGGCTGCATTTATATGCAATCTCATCATTTTGACTGTTTCCGCAATAGCGATGATGATAGTCATAGTTTAAAAACCTTGGATACAGCAGAGTGTTTGGTAGTTGGTGTTCAAAGCGTTCCATTTCTTGCTCAAAAGGTCAGTTAAATTTAGTAGCTTTATTTCTGGATGGTTAACTAATCATTAAAGATGATGCCATTTAAAATGTTTAAACTTAGTCAAAAGGTCATATAACACTTGACACATCCAATACGTTCATATATAAATAGATACATACTAATATTTTTAAAAAATATTTTTTAAATTTCAGAAAAGTCAGCTAAAATATAACAACATATATTAAAATTTTGTTTCTCACATCGTTTTTAGTTTGCTAATTATAATGGAAAAATCATAGAAAGTTTGCTTAAGGTTGAATATGTACCTAATACATTTCCTTACGTTGAGATTAATTTTCTGTGAAGTACCAATTTATTTCATTGTAAAAATAACATCATTTAAAATAAGACTCCTTATCATACCAAAAATTGAACGTATTGATGATCTTGATATCAATTAATCAAATCTTTCTCAATAAACATCATTTTAAATATTTTATTATGTTACTCTTGTATCAATTCCTTGGAGTTTCTCTCTATCTATCTTCACTATAGTGTCTCAGTATCTTATTTTTAATTATGTAAGAATATCAGCTATGTCAGAACATTTGTATATGTTACCAGAATTCATATAACAAAAAAAACTTTAAAATGTTGCACCAAAATTTCAATCACAATATTGGGAACCCTTACTAAATCCTATTTTCAAATTAGGATTGACCTAAAACAGGTTGTGTCCGCAGAATGTACATCCCTTGTGTAGGTCTAATGACCCAAGTCTCATCCAACCTACACCTTACTGTTCCAATTTATTAGTATTTGTTTGTTTTCTTTGAACTAATGATCACGTTTTCATTGTATAGCAATTATATCATGCTCCACATGGCATGAGCAGCAGAATTAATACTTTATTTCAACGATCGAGGCCTTAGTTACAAGCACAAGTCCATTTTCAAAGCTTTTCCTACCTTTGAAGGGTCATTTCTGCAGGCAGCAGCTATATGCTAAGCAGTGAAAATCCAGCTTTCAGTCACCAACTAGACACGTTTTGTGGGAATTTAAGGGCCGGCAAGGCAATTACTCACACAATAATACATTAATCAATTATTGACTATATCTCAGATTCTAATTGGTATTTCAGTGTGTTACCTGTGTTGTTCTATTAACTTATTATAAGCTATGTGTGTGAAAATATTTTAGGTCTTGAAACTTCAAAGTATGGCTTGAGAAGTATGACATAGTTTTAAACGAAGGTTAATAGTAATGCCTCCAGTGGAAAAAACCTTGCCCATTTAGTATTTTACTTAAGCCAAAATAATTATAATTTTATTTAAGTGAGTCACTCACAAAATGTCATTACTTTTGAATTACTAAAATACAGTTCTATTTTTTTTTTATGTTGTCCAAATTAGATATTTTAAAGAATATCCCCAAAACAGTTTATGACACTCTCAATATTTAAATTTTGCTAATATTTTTCATTACAAGTTCTTGAGTTTTGTTCTTTATTAGTTTGAAATTATTTCTCTACATTTTTACAATTTTTTGGCATCAGATTTGTTTTTATCTTGTATTAAGTTTTAAAATGTTCCATTAGATTTAATACTTTGAAAATAGCAAAAAGTATTGATATATTGGAATTTTAATTTTCTTTTACGATATAAAAGAGTAATTTAATAACAATTATATTTGTGATTATTAGATCTAAATCATGTACATCGTCTGTTGAAGAGCTCGGTCAACCGATTAGACAGTTTGATGAAAGAGAGTAAAAGATCACTTAGTATTGAGACAAGTTAGACCATCTAGTGCGTTTTGTCTCAACAATTTTTTTTCTTTGAATGGTTTTCTGTTATTTCCTTATTTTAAGTTATGCATATAGAGATTATTATTGTGTTAGACTATATATTATATTGTATTAAACTCTTTGTATAGAATCTTCTAATGTTAATAAAAGGTTTTCTTACAATTTTGTTCTTGTGTTTCTTTATTGTTATTGTTGTGAACCCAACTAATCTGTGCGAACAAGAAAAAGAAAGTTAAGAAGTTGGAGATTGATAGAGCTGATTTATATGATATTTTTGGACTATTTATATGACAAAATCAATTCTCTCTAAGCTTAAAATATGATTAATTCTCAATTTTAGGTGGTTTTTGTTAATAAATGATTAAGAGTCCGAAAATAGATTTTATTGTTAATTCCTATTAATTTTCCTAAGAATAAACAGGAAAGTATTAGATTAAGAGAAGAATGATTGAAACCCTAAAGATGAGTGGTTAAAGAGCAAATTGTCGTAAAATAACTCAGGCTCGGCGCACCAAACCTAAGTTTGACATGAGAAAACCCTAGAGCAATTCAATGAAAATGTGCCCGACGTAGGAAACCTGAGCCTGGGCCCAATTAGGTATGGAAGTGTGGAACAATGATAAGTGCCAATTTTGAGTGTTTTTATACATGAGAAAAATTGAGTACTTGTGGGTTTAAGTGTTAATTAAAATAGTAATTACTTCCAATTTTAGAGTTGTTGGATCTAAATTTATGTTTTGAATCCTGAGTTAAAGGAAATCATTTAATCTCAATTATTCTGACATTTCAGGTATAAAAGAATGCAGAAAATGATAGATTGGAAGATTCATAAAGAAAAGAAATAAAAAGTTTAAAATAAATAAAAAAAGACAGAAAGAAAAGTCACTTAATCTAGGCCCAAAACTGAGTTTAAAAGGAGATTTTTAGGGGTTTTGTGAGGCATCAAGACCTAGAAGACGGAGGCAGACGACTAGAATCAAGATTCTCTTTTTCTCTTGCAATCTTCCTTTCATTGGTTTGTAATGACTACCATGGGTAGCTAAATTCTTCATCTTTAGGATTGAATGTAATCTTTTGAACTCATTTATATTTTGGTGATTTTTATATATAATATTCAGTTTGTACTCAATTGGTATTTTCATCTTATGCTTAATGCTAGATTTCATCTTATCAATAGAGCCTTGATTTTGATTCTTGAATTTAACTAGGAAGTACTTTTAAGTTTCTGACCTAGATGAAAATATTCAATATATTGGAATACTAGAGATAGGTTTCTTTGTATTGATTGTGTATAACATATATTCTTAATGTTGGGTAATTTACTAAATAGCTAAGAGATCAATGTTTAGGAAATTTCCTTATGAATTTCATATTAGAGGAATCGGTGTGAATGATTTTTATATGTGCATTAATTGTGAGTAGTTACGGATATTGTATGTTTTTATCAAATCCAAAATATGAATGAGGGAGATAGATGAAGTTCAATCCCATAGTCCTTCTAGATCTTACAAACTTCTTTTTATAATCGCTATTTATTCTTTAATTATCTTTATTGCTTATTAATTCAAATTATAATCAAACCATCTTGAAACTTTTATTTGCTTAGTGAGTCATGAATTTGAGATTTAATAGCAAAATTATTCTCTGTGTGATCAACATCCTTACTTTATAAATCTATATTACTTTTGACTCGGTATACTTACCGAAAAAGGTATACCTGAGCCGGACACAAACATCGATTTTCATATTCTATTTAATATTTTCCCTGTATTAGGGTTAGATATCTTGAGTCGTCAAACAATGAAATTGGCATTTGTAGGCAACTTTAGGGTTTTCTATGAGTAATTTCTTATTTCCATTGTTCTTTTGTAATGTATAGGTTTATCATGACTATGAGGAACTAAATCAACTATTGTTAGGGTTAGAATTTACCTTTCTGAACTATTATGTAATCATTCTGGTTTTCATATTTATGTCTTTGCATTCAATATATTGGTATTTTAATGTTGTAGTTATTGTTTGTCGTGTTGATTGGTGGCTTGACCATTGATTCTTTGGATATTAGAAAATATCTTTTGTAATTAGAAACTGAATTAAAATATGAAATGAAAGCTCGTGCCTCTATAGGATATGATTTGTTTGTAATCTTAATACTTTTATAGTGATTTTATTAATATAATTGATTAAGAAATTGACGATTAATAGATAAGCTTAGGCTCATTCATCTAAGGAATTATGCTTTGGGTATATTAGTAGGTTGACATTATTATTGTTTGAAAAAAAGTAAACGCTTTTATGCATAAGGGTGAGGATTGGTGAAGTCTAATCTTGGCAATCCCATATATTATTCATAGTTAATCCTTTTCTACAATTCAACTGCTGATAAGAACATTAAATATTTTTTTATTTTTTTGCACATCAAAGTAATAATGAGGTTGTTCTTGAATCTAATTTTATTATAATTGTAATTATTGTAGTATATTACACAAATCCTTTAGAAAAGAACTATATATTTATTACTTGTTATACTACGATTGGTTCACTTGCCATCATTAGCAAAATAGGCTAACAGAGATGAGGTCAGTTTGACATCCAGAAGTTTTCTAGAGAGAACAACTTTGGATTGTGGAGAATCATGATGGAGATCATCTTGATACAACAAGGTTATGCTAATCTCTAAAGGATGAGGAGAACGAACATGTTAACGTTTATGTGTCTTCGTGATAAGGCACTAAGAGAAGCTACTAAGGAAAAGATTTTTGCGTCGATGTGGGTGAAACTTGAGTCATTTTATATGACCAAGTTGTTAGCACACAAACTTTGTTTGAAGTAATTGTTGTGTTCGTTCCAGATGACCAAGTCAGTAATGATGGTGGAGCAACTAACAAATTTCAACAAGATTCTATACTATCTGGAGAAAATTGAGATGAAGCTTGAGGATGAGGATGAGGTTTTATTGAGATGAAAATTGAGATTCTATACTAAGACAGAGAGGTTTCCAAAGTAGTTATGATAGTTGTGTCTACCTCACTTTCCTAAGAGTCCCCCCCTGGTGTGGTAAACCTGTTTATTCTTAATTTGAGAACCTATCTTACAAACTTAAAGACATCAAGACATTCTCTTCACCATAGTGGCCATGAGTCCAATGAAAATACTTCTGATTTGAGAAAAAATTAAATGAAATTAGATCTTATATTATAAACACTGAGGTACAATTTTTCATTATGGAGGAGGAATTAAAGACCTTAAGGAAGAAGGATATTAAACAAAAAAACACAAGTTCTTCAAAAAGAATTCATTATAACGAAGAAAAACAAGAGCGGGATAGTCTTAGAGTAAGAGATTATTATCAACCACCAGCACCCATTAGACACATGAGATAAAAGAAAGAGAAAGAGACTAGAGTGGATCTTCCTCACTTTTATGGAAAAAGATCATGTCGAATTATTTTCGATTGGGATATGAAAGTAAAACAACTTTTTGAGTGTTACCAAATAAGTGAGGAGAGGAAGGTTCCTTTAACTACATTAAGCTTTCAAGGTCATGCAATGCATTAGTGGTCGACCCTAGTTAGAGATAGACTTTTGTATCAAGAGCCATTTATAGTATACTAGAATGATTTGAAGAGTGCTCTTAGGCGTATACATATTCCTTCCTATTACCATTGTGAACTAATGGACGAACTTCATAGATTGAACCAGAGAAACATGAGTGTAGAGGGGTATAGGCAATAAATGGAGTTATATCTGATAAGGGCAAGGATAAGGGAAGATGAAACTGTGATTGTGGCAAGATTGATTAATGGTCTTAGCCTTAAGATATGAGATAAGACAAAACTTCTTCCTTACAGAGATTTTCATGATTTGGTCTAAATTTGTATGAAAATTGAACAACAAAATTTTAAGAAAAGAACTAGGAAGAAGTTCTTACCCTAGTTCATTTTCCAAGAAGGATCTTAAGAGGGAGGGAAAGTTTGTAAAAGAAAAATCTAAAGAAAATCCTTCTAAAGACATAGTCCAAAAAAGTTTCAATAAAAGAGATGACATAAAATGCTTTAAGTGTTTGGGTCACGGTCATGTTAAGTCTCAATGCCCTTTCTATGAGGACTATATTAACGAAGGCCCAAAATGTTTATAGTAGTGAGGAGGAGTCAATTGAGGATAACACTAGTGAGGAATTTGAGTGTGATGTGAGTGAGGATGCATATGCACATGAGAGTTATTGATGATAAGAAACCTCAACAATCAACCTCGCCCACAACCAGAGTCATAGAGGGAGAACATCTTTCATACGTGCTATAAAATTTTGAAAAATATGTTCTCTCATCATTGACAGCGGGTCGTGTTCTAATTGTTGCAGTGTTAGGTTGGTTGAAAAGTTGAATTTAACTGTGGTCTCTCACCCCAAACAATATAAATTGCATTGGATTAATGAGGGAGGGACAAGACTGTGAAAAAGCAAGTGAAAGTCGAGCTCTCCGTGGGTAACAATGCATATCAAGTTTTATGTGATATAGTACCCATAGAGGCTTGTCATATTTTATTGGGGAGGCCAGAAAATTTGACAAGAAAACTTTACATGATGGCCTTACCAATGAAATTACTTTCACACATAACCACAAAAGGTTTGTACTTCATCGTTTGACACCTACACAGGTATTAGAGGATCAGGTACAAACGAAAAAAAATAGATAGTGAAAAAAAAGTCCAAAAGTCCAAAAACCTAGAGCCTAAAGATGGGTCTGAGGTGTGGCAGCTTGGTGTTCCTTTCCACAAGGTTACCCAAAAGAAGACTATTTTGTTAAAAAAATTCAATAAAACATGTTCTTCTTACTGAGCGACCTTCATACCTCTTGTTCTGTAAAGGAACACTCACGTGCACATCGTCCACTACTTCTAAACTTAAGGTTTTATTTCCTCAACTTGAAAATCTTTTAAAATAATTTGATGATGTTTTTCCTAGTGATGGTCCTACAGGATTTCCACCTTTTAGGGAAATAGAGCATCAAATTAGTTTTGTTCTGGGTGTCAATCTACCCAACAGACCAACATACAAAACAAATCCTAAGGAGACTAAGGAGATAGAATCTCAAGTACAAGAGTTATTGAACAAGGGTTGGGTGCAAAAGATCCTTAGCCCATGTGTCGTGCCTGTTTTACAGATGCCCAAAAAAGGATGGAAAATAGAGAATGTGTTGTGACTGTCATGCAGTCAACAACATAACTATTAAATATAGGCACCCGATGCCTAAACTTGATGATATGCTTGATGAGTTACATAGGTCAGTCGTGTTTTCCAAAATTGACTTGAAGAGTGATTATCACGAAATTCGTATCAAAGAGGGTGATGAGTGGAAGACCGCCTTCAAAACCAAATTTGGACTATACAAGTGGTTGGTGATGCCTTTTGGCCTTACTAATGCACCTAGCACATTCATGAGGCTTATGAATCATGTTCTTAGGAATTGTATAGGTAGATTTGTTGTAGTTTATTTTGATGATATTCTAATGTACAATCATAATGAAGAGTCTCATATTCATCATTTAAGAGAAGTCTTGTTAGTCCTTAGGAAAAAAAAACTTTTTGCAAATGTAGATAAATGTACATTTTGCGTAGGTAGTGTTATCTTTCTAAGGTTCATTGTGAATACATATGGGGTACATGTTGAACCCACCTAAATAAAAGTCATTCAAGAGTAGTCAACCCCAAAGAATGTAGGAGATATTGCAAGCTTTTATGGAAGATTTGCCTAACTTTTCTAGTCTAGTTTCACCTCTCAATGACTTGGTGAAGAAAGAAGTTACATTCCATTGGGAAAAAAGCAAGAAAAAACTTCCAAAAAATAAAGTTCTTGCTCACTAATACACTCATTCTAGCTTTACAAGATTTTTCTAAATCTTTTAAGCTAGACTGTGATGCCTCAAAAGTAGGCATATGTGTTGTGTTATTGTAGAGTAGACACCCAATTATATATTTTCAGTGAAAAACTACATGGTGCACTCTCAATTATCCCACCTATAAAGAACTTTATACTTTGGTTAGGGCCCTTCAAACTTGGGAACACTATCTTGTGTTCCAAGAGTTCATCATTCATAGTGACCATGAGCCACTTAAATACTTGAAGGGTCAACATAAATTAAATAGAAGATATGGTAAGTGGATGGAATTTTTAGAGCAATTTTAGTATGTGATCCAATACAAGAAGGGCAAAACAAATGTTGTTGTTGATGCCTTGTCTCACAAACATGTATTATTCTCTAAATTGGGTGCCCAGATTCTTGGATTTGAACACATACATGAACTTTATAAACAGGACTCTGAATTTTCCTCCAACTTTAGATTCGAGGACAAATCCCTTTTAAGAGGGAGGGGATGATGCAAGAGGTCCTATCACCAGGACAATGGCCAGATAGATTCACACTGAGATAGAGACAGGGCCTCAGGGCCAGTCTATTTTGTTCAGTTGGTCATTTGCTTGTAAATAATTTGTACAGAAACTTTAAAAATTCTTATAAATAATTTTAGCTTTTGTAGAATTATTTTAGGCAAGCATTGATGTCCAAGTGTTTGATGAATTGCTACACTTGGAACGTCCAAGCTTAGAGCGTCTCCTTCACTGAAATTCCTTGTCTTGCATGCGTTGAACATTTACATGGGTAGCTCACCTTGCCTTGAGTGCTCCTTCCTTCTTCTTTGGACGTTTGCATGGCAGCTATTCATTGATTAACCATGCCTCACACGGATTGCCACATGGTTACCTAGGAGTGAAGAGGATTTGACTAGAGTTAGGGTATTTCACCTATGGTTAGGCTAGGGTTAGATTAAAGAAGCTTGCAGCCCAAGCTTTCTAAAGCTTATAAATAGGCTTCTTTTTCATTGTACAAAACAGTTTGGTTTATAGTGAAGATATGTTGCAGAATTGTCAGCACTTTGCCTCAAGCTCTTCTTGTTAGCTTCTCTTTAAGCATAGCAAGGCTCTTGCACTTGGTAGCTGGCCTAACCTCTACCATCACTTGTTCCAACTAGTTCTTCAATCCATTGTTTCCGTAGGCTACTTCCAATCATCACATCAACAAATCATTACTCTTCATAGGTACATTTGAAGGAGAGATCATCCACAAATCATTACTCTTCTTCAATCCATCAAGGAGGAACTAATCACAACCCCCTTTTTTGAAGCTAATTGCACTTACAGTTGATATTAGAGCTAACCTTGGGGTTAGTTCTTTACAGGACTTGAGGAAACAATCCAAAGCAAAGTTCTGAAACATCTTAAGAGTGCTCAACAAATGAAAAGAAGTCATCAAAAGAACTGAAGCTGCTCAATGGATATAAATCGACCTTTCCACAACTATCTTTCCAATGCCTTTATAAAACCTTCAATCAATAAGAAGAAAAAGATAGCAAATGTTGCACAGTGCCAGAATATTGTCTAGATTCCCAGCAATCCTCAAGAGTTTCAAAAAAGGATCCCAAAATTTAGAGCAAAAACACTGCCAAAATACATGGATCCAAAAAAACATCAAGGAAAACACTAAGAGTGTTTATTCTGTTGTCTAGGAGAGTGAGTGTATCCTTCTATTTGTCAAAAGATGTAATACCTCCTTAGAGAGCAAGCACTTGATCTAAAATAGGAGAGAAAGTTTAAACATTATATTCATCGTCAGACGCAACCCTTCCTAAAGATCAGACCCAATGATTAATCATTGAAACACCAAACCTTCATTTATTAGCCAAAATTTGGCAAATAATACTCAAGAGAGTAGCCAGGAGTGGCTCGGTACCCAAAGAATACTCATTGAGCCAAGAATGGCTCGGGAAAGAATACTAGTTGAGCTATGAGTAACTTGGGAAAGAATACTCCTTGAGATGATAGTGGCTTGGGAAAGAATACTCGTTAAGTCAGGAATGGTTTGGAAAAGAATACTCGTTAATTCAAAAGTGGCTTGGACCGAAATACTAAAGGGATTAGGCAGGAGTGACTAAAAGCTGAAAAAGCACTCTAGTGTACTTCCACGATTAGTGTACCTAGTTGAAGTTGACTTGTTAGTCAATAACCAAATATAGTTTGTCGTGACATATGAACTAGTATAAATCATTCTTCATATTTTCTCCCTTTTATCTCCTTTAATTTGTATATTATTATCATTTGCACTAAACTCAAGAAGGAGAGTTATTGTGAGAATACGAACATAAATGTTTTTATCATAACATATTCCAACTAATTCTTTGAATGTGTACTTGTAATGTTTCACCAAACATAGAAATCATGATCTAATCCATTGAAAATCATTGATCAAATGTAACTTAAAAGAGTTGCATAATCTATGTATTTGTTAACCTCTCAGATGAAGTAGAAGAATTCAAAATAAGCTTTTGTAAACATCTCTATATGATGATTTTCATCATCATTTGTTGAGACTGTAATGTCTATATAACATTCACATAACTTGTTGAAAAATCTTTTACAGAAATACACTTCATCAAGTCAATCTATTAATAAAAACTGTGCAACTCAAACTTGCATTAGTTGTGATATATCAAAAACTAGAATTACAATTTGATCACATGTTAGAGTCAATTAGAAAATATCACATAAGTAATTGAGTCGAGTTAGCTAGTTATCTGACACGATACATTAGACAAATGGGTTGCAATTTGACTATTTGATGAACTACACCATCGTCTGAATATTGTCATTCAGACGATATCTGTGCAAAGATTTTAAATTTAATTGAATCATAATTTAACCTTCCTTTCTTATGATTTTCTTGTTTTCTACACGTGTGGTTAACAAGTTCATTGCAGATCCAGGATGAGTTCATTGATAAGCTTTGAAGTAGGTGTTCAAATATTTGAATAGAACAATATCGTTTGGTTTAATGTACAAATAGTCTATCCTAGGGAATGTTGATACCATAAAGTCACTTGTTGGTTATGTTTTTACATTGTTGAAAACTCAATTTGCAATCAGTGATAGCTTTATCTTCTGCCCAAGACATAGTATATTGCTCTCACTAAGGGAGTGAAAGGATAGTTTATTTGAAGGAGGAGATGGAAATTGTGCAGGATTGTAACTATTCATTGTAGTAGTCAAAATCTCATAAATTTAATTGATCATTAAACTTACCACATGAAAAAACAAAACATATAAATGTTAAACTACATTTCATAATAGATGAGTTTAGAGAAGTGCTTAAAACAAATTAAATTCTTGTTTGTGAATAAAGGAAAGTGATATTAGAAGTTCTTTCACAATTTGGAAATAAAGAATTGTGATAATTGATTCTAAATCATGTTTAATAAATGATTTATTCAAAAATACTAGATAATAACATCATCATCTAATGAAAAGAAACAAAAAATTATTTATTAAAATCCACGTAATAGTATTAAAACCATTTAAACTGTCTAGATCATTTTGTTATAACTATTTTAACAATTTTCCTTAACATTTTTTTATTAATAAAATACCTTCTTTTAATATTGTTCATGTTCATTATTATTTCGAAGCCAACAATGTGTGTATTAAAAAAATAAAGCAATTATTACCCAACGTGTTTTTCTTTTGCTTTCCACTCTCCAATTCGAACACTTTTGCTTTCCACGAACACATGGTCGATACTATGAAAAAGTTTTCATACAAATGTGTATTCTTCATCGGGGAAAAGTACCATTGTAATAACTATTCATACTTTTTTACCAATATTAGCACATTTTCTGACAATTGAATTTTGTCACCCAATTTCTGATCACTTTATACAAAACGTCTCGTCTAAAATACAATTAGATTATTAATCAACCAAAAATAAATTAGGACCCTGCCTTTCCCATCAATTAATACCAAAAAGGTTGCATTGTTGTACCAGCCAATTGATGATGTTAATAAAATGAGTATGAGTTTATATTTACCCATAAATATCATTTTACACACTTTAAATTCTCTAATTATTTAAACTTTTTCAACCGTAATATCATCCTTGAGCTAAACTCCACTAACAAGAAGAAAAATAGAATAAACAATTCAAAATTGGACATCACTAAAACAATTCTTAGCTAACAAAATGGAATGGTTTAACATAATTCCAAGTTCACAGGGTGAGGGCGGTGAAACACAACCCTATCTGTTCCATTCATAGTCACCTCCATATCTTGGGTTGGCATTATTCCCTCCGCTAGTATCTTCTGGCTTTATGGAGTTTGCAAAGGTATGCCAACCAAGAAGGTATGGCATGATAAACTACAAAGTAAAAAAAAACAATAAAGTATCAAAAGTACAGTCAATATAAACAAAATAGTAATCAGGTCGTATGCATGAATGAAAGATTACTTCACAAAAGCAGGAAATGTAATCCATGCAGTAATAGGAAAAAAAAAACTTATTGACTTCATGACATCTTATAGAGAAAGATATGCACTTCATGATAACCAACAGTTAAAGATGTGTTCAATAGAATTTTCATGACTAATGTTAGCCAACTACTAAGGAAAACTTTACAATTGGCAGATTTTCATTGTTACTACACTAATGATGATCAATCATTTCTGCTACAAAATCTTTTCAAAGAACTACAAGAGAATCATGGCAATGCAGATTTTGGCAATTGACATTAGAAGGAAATGATAGAGAGAGAGAGAGAGTTGTACATTGAAAGTTGAGCTCAAAACTGCTAACTCTGCTTTTGTAACAGGGATATAGATGTTTTCATCTACGTTTACAAGCTTGTTTTGAACACCTTCAGAAATGCCACAACAAAGTCAGAACTGAAGCAACTACAGGCATTTAACTTTCTTCATTAATATTGAAGGCATTAATAAAAAGGTCAGGTAAGTTATGCTTTAAAATGATGACACTAAGATTGATCAATTTTGGAATAATGCATCACTGTGGGAGCTTGATGCAGTTTCCACAATATGTAATGGACTCAATGAACCCAGAACATTGCATAGTGTCCCAGAAACATAAATATGGATACGAAATAAAATAAGTATAATAATAGCAACAAAGCTTCATGAAGAAAGAGTATTACTTAGGTTAAAGAAGTGCCCAGAACCATCTGGAAGAGGCTCCAACTTCAAAATTTTTCTGACTTTGCCTTCATCGCTGCATATTAAGATAATTTTAAATGCGTGTAAGCATAGCAGCCAAAACTTATGACAATGACAACAAAATATGAGCCCCTCCCCATAATCCACCCACATAGCAAAAAGAAAAATGTAAAAATTTGTTCAACAACATGCAATTACATAAACATTAAGTATGAACACGGTCATATAGATCAATTAATTTTATTCAAAGAGAATAGGATCCAATATGGAAAATGTGCTTCTTATTCTAAGATAATGAAGGCATCAAGAAATTATCAGCGATCAAGGACAATCCCATTACTAAATTACATTTTACGATAATTAGAAGGGTATGGGGTACAAATACCTTTTGCCCTTAAAAGGGTCATGAAAAAATTCACAGGACTCCCTTGTACCAAGGCTTATTACACTTCCCATTTCCCCCACTGATAAGGAAAACACCTGCATTCACGTAAACAGTGCTACAGAAATTCACACTTTTAAACCACAAGAGAATATCAACAGACTGAATCCAACACAATCATATCAAAACTTTTCAAAATAACAAAGTCAGGTTTTGTCTAAAAATACTGTGAACTCTAACTGCATTGCTCTCAGCCGCTCATATTCTATCTAAACTTCAACATATAATACTTTAATTCTAATCAAATGGCATATATGGTTATGTTGGTTAATGTCTTAATTGTGCAATTTTACAGACTGATAAAATACTCAGAGAAGATAACAACTTTGTGCATGTTTTGATTAAAGTTTGCAAACCTAAGTTTGAATGAACTTTTTCTTTGCAAACTTAAGTTCGAATGAACTTCACTTTGTGAATGAGCTCCATTTTGCAAAAGTAAGCCCCCTTTTTCTTCCATTTCAAACTAAGTTTCAATACAAAATTTAGACTCCTAACTGAAAACCAAACAAAGCCTTCTTGATTATGAAATATAATATCAGCATAGATATCACCCTCCAATCACCAGAAAATCATAACAACTCACCTGCTTCCTATTCCAATCATATTGGCGGGTACCAACAGCAGGTGCAAACTGAAGCAGCACATAACCTTCCTTAGATATTTTATATGCCCCTGACTAAAAAAACACCAAAAAAAAACCCAGTTAAATGCTGAATTCACAAGTCCATAACGGCACACCCAACCCAAAACCACCAAAGTAAGCATACATCGAGCGGCACGAATTCCGGCGGCCTAGGAGTCAAAGTAAGCGCAGCCTTCCCTTTGTAAATGGAGTAACCAACATAAACCCTAGGCGGCAAAGCACCAACTGAGCACACATTAAACCAGAAAACAACATAAGTGCATTACACAAGAACTGGACAAAACACAACACAAACCCTTTGCATATTTCCTAACTACCCCATAATTCTATTGTGGCCATTCACAAAAGACATAGCAAAAAAATATGTCCTTTTCATCTTCCAAGTACTAAAAATTAGACTTTTAAATAGGAAAACCAAGCCTCCACTAGGTTTCTGAGAAACCCCAATGTTTCGCTTAGTTATCATCAACATTAGTTTTGAAGGAGCAAATAAGAAAGAAAAAAAAAAATGGGGTGCTGGAAAAATAGGTTGTACCTGAAGCAGTGGGTCTTGTGGGTCGTTGTGAGGAGGCTAAGGTGTTCTGGTCGAAGAGGTCAGAGTGGCGACATCTTAGGGAGAAGGGTTTAGGAGGGTTGAAAGGAAGAGAGTTTGGGGAGAAAGAGTGGTTTGGGAATAGCTTATGAGAAGAGGAGGATAATGAAGATAAAGATGATAAGATTGATGGTTGAGAGTGTAGTTGAAACTGCAAGTTCCACATCTTCCTTCGCCTCACTCTCACTCTATCTTTTCTGCTTCTGCCGCTTTCGCTTCCCTTGCCACCCTGTGCCTTCCCCTGTCTTCCGAGAAAATGTCTTACTTTCTCAATACTTAATGTTCTATTTTCGTCTTTTAAGAAAATTATCTGTTTTTTATTTCTCAAAATTATTTTTTTTTTATTTCAACATGGAATATTTTATTCGAAATTATTTTAAAATGGATCTATATTAGTATGCTTCTTATCCAATTAACAAGTACTCATTAATAAATAATTTTAATTTAAATCTCTCTTAAAAAAACACTATTTAGGGTGTGTATTTTTGCTTAATTGAAAGCATATGCTTAACCAATTTTGCATGTTAGTTGGATTGAAAATTAATATGTAAAAGATTGTTTTCTAATGTTGTATACTAGTGAAAAAATAATATTGCAATATATGAAACTAAGGTGGTTTACATATAATTATCATTAAAGGAAGAAGGTGACTTGTAATTCACGGATAAATTAGTATATTTAATTAGTTTTTAATATAGTTAAAAAAATTCATAATTGAATCGATTCCAAAGAAATAATTGAAAATTAAACGAAAATTTGATAACCAAGGTAGAAAGTTTTTTATTGATTTAAAATTATTTTTAATATTTGATTCGATTTGTCATTTAATATTTCGAATCATCTCAAACCAAATCAAAATCAATTGTTATATTATCTATTATTTTACTCGTAAATGAGATATGTGTGCAAGAGGAAAATCCTAATATGCTTAACTAAAGTTCATGTAATATAAGAGTAATAATGCATATTTGAGATATAACATACTAATTAAGTGGACGAAGAGTTGTTGTGGTCGTGTAAATGTTATATTACTATCTCTAAGGGAGAAAATATTAAAACAAAAAATAAAATATTATTTGAAGGAAACCATAATAAGGAATTGAGAGACTAATTTTGATTTTTTTATGTTTTTATACATGTGTATGTAGATGGTTTGTTAAGCTTATAAAAAGTAGATCTTAAGGGTTATCTAATAGTTATGGAAAATGCTAGTATGACATCACTATTCATACATATTTTCATTTAATATTGTTTCTTACTAATAAAATATTATATATTAATAAAATAATAATATATATTAGTGTTAAATAGGTGTGAAAAATGAATAATGATATCAAAATATCACCTCCCAATAGTTATACTAGAATGTATAAATATAATAATATGTTTGTTTCTTGTTTGTCCTTTATTAATAAGTATATACATATTTTATCTCAAGGGTTTGTCTTAAGGATTTGTTGGGCTTACGAGAATGAGATCTTAAAGAGTTATATAATCTTTATACCGTAATGTATAAATACAACATAATCATTTTTGTTTTTTTTTTTGTTTTTTTTTTTTTGTTTTTTTTTTTTTTTTTTTTTTTTTTTTTTTTTTTTTTT
>Ga0099824_1005529_pt1 | contig 17753 bp, 12 predicted proteins | sample SiratrowhiteBW_FD_76837 | JGI IMG/M metagenome (GOLD analysis project Ga0099824, IMG submission 76837) | Root nodule microbial communities of legume samples collected from California, USA - Siratro white BW | ecosystem: Host-associated > Plants > Roots > Nodule | place: USA: California... | reverse complement strand
TATATATATATATATAATTGATTATTTTCTGTTTTACTGTGTTTTATTCTTTTGTTTTAGTACATCAATTTTATTAATTTGAATCATTTTATCATATAACTTATTATCTCCTCAATTTAAAACTCTATTTTCATTTTCATTTGTTTTAGTCATGGTACCTTATTTCTAAATCTCTAACCAAATTTACCTCTCACAAGTCCACACAAAAAACCTTTACCATTAGCAACTTTCTTCAAACAAAACTTTTCAATTTCAACCACAACTCGCTTCCATTTTACACACACCACGAACTCAACTCATACAAATAATCATCAAAATAGTTACTGTACAAACTAGGAACCTCTACATGCATGCAAATTATAAGAGTGTATACTTTAATAATCTCAGCTACCTTTCTTTTTGCTTTTTCACATAGGGAGATACTTCCTGGACCCTCTCCTCGCACATCCGTGCTTTCACTTTTCGGTTAATAAACAAATACAAATTCGACACATTAATTTATGTGTAAATAATTTTCACCCAAAAATAAATAAGGTGTAAAAGTTTAAATCTAGTCTTTTAAGTCATGTGGCTTGAGGTTCAATAAATAAAATGAAATAATTGGTTTTTATTACTTTGGACATGACAATGATACCACACACAGTACGTGTCACATATGTGACTTTTTACAAGATTGAGAAAGGTACAAGTCGTAAAGACTCTTTAACAAATGTCCTTAATGATTAAGTATATTTTTAATCTTTTTATTTATTTAATTTTACATTTTAATGAATTAAAATATTTATTTATCCAATTTCAAGTCATCAAGTCTTAGTTAATCAAACGTTTAAGTGTAAATGTGAATGTTTTTAAAATTTAAAATCGAACAAAGTTACCAATAACTAAAAATCAAAGAATAAAAAAAGTTAACAAAATTAGGGACTAAAATTATGAATTCTACAAAATGGATGACCAAAATTATAATTAATCAATTTTTTACTAACAGAAAAGCTTAATAAATTTATTAGCTATATTTGTAGATGTTTTTTTACTATATTGGCTGTATAATAATTATTTTTCTTGTTCTACTTCTTTTTATAGCAACAGATATTGATGATCATGTATAATAAATAGTTTTGTCATATTTTTACATCATACGCTTTATTAAAGAACGAAAAACAAAAATTGGAGGAGGAATGGTGGGCCCACATAAGGGGGTCAGAGTTCGTTACCGAACTCACATGAAGCGCGTATCTCCTTTTCATCGACTACGACCACTATGTTTACTTTTTCATAAAATATTTTCAAAACTCTGTAAACTAATTAATTCAATAAAAAATTAATAAAATATGAAAAATCACAGCGCAAGTTTCATTTTTTTTCCATTATAAATAATTAATTACAGTCGTTCTAATTAATATTCAACCAGTGCAGATTAAATTCATGGTTCAGTAACATTCTTATGTTCTAAAAAATACAAATATACATTAAAATTCAAAATTATTTTCTCAATTTCTATGCCTAGTACTAACTATTTGTTGAAATGGACTAGTTAAGAAGTTGTAAATCGTGATTCTAAACATATTCAAAATATAAAGACTTCAAAATATAAAATTTTAGAAAAATAAAAAGAAAAAAAAAATAGTGGAGGGCATATCTGTCTGAAAGAAAAAAAAAAGGCATAGTAAAGTAAGCTGAAAGATAAATAAGAGTCACGTCACCAAACGTGTTGTTGGATTTGACGTTCACTATTCATCTGGTTTTGATGAATGAAGACGAAGAAGACGAACACGAACCTCTTTCTGCTTCGTTACACTAGGAAACGCTCCCAAAAAACCAGCCACAAAAAGCAAAGCCCAAAGCCCAAATCAAAACAAAACTAACCGTTATGGCTTCAGAAGCACAGCTTCAGCTAGGTCTAACCCTAGAGGAATTCACGGAACTCGAGAGCACCATCAACATGCACCACAAGTTCGCGCCGTCCCCCAAAATCTGCACCTCCATCATAGCGCAACGCATCGAGGCTCCGGCGCACACGGTCTGGCCCCTGGTTCGAAGCTTCGAGAACCCGCAGAAGTACAAGCACTTCATCAAGAGCTGCAACATGCGCTCAGGCGACGGCGGCGTCGGCAGCATCCGAGAGGTCACCGTCGTGTCCGGCCTCCCAGCCTCCACCAGCACCGAGCGCCTCGAGATTCTCGACGACGAAAACCACCTGCTGAGCTTCCGCGTGGTCGGCGGCGAGCACAGGCTCCACAACTACCGCTCCGTGACGTCGGTGAACGAGTTCAACAGAGACGGTAAGGTTTACACCGTTGTGTTGGAATCGTACGTTGTGGACATTCCCGAAGGGAACACTGGAGTGGATACGAAGATGTTTGTGGACACTGTGGTGAAGCTTAACCTTCAGAAACTCGGAGAAGTTGCCATGGCCACCATTCTGCACTGAACACTTCGTTTCATTTCTTCCTCAACCCTATTAATTACTATATATTACTATTATTTGGTGAATTATTCCTGCATGTTTTCCTTACTTTTCATTGTTAATTAATACTTTACTTGTATCCCTATTCCTCATTTATATAATCAAATGCATATCTGTCTGTTAAGTACGCAGTTTTAGAATACACCATCAACAACAACATCTTCTTCACACTCAGACTAGAACTAGACTTCAATTTTTAAATCAAGTTTTGTATATGAAAAAATATAATTGAAGGAGAAAGTATCAACATAAATTCAAGTAATAGTCATTGCCACAACATCAACTTGCTGAAATATGAAATAGTATTATTTTTCTGTTTTAGGAATATAGTAATACAAACTTTTAGGATTTCTTTGTTTAGACGCTAGATTTAAAGCATTAAACATGGTTAAAATGAGTGCTAATCTTGGTGAGTAACAGTTAGAATCATTGATTTTGGTATTGGTCAAATGGTTAGTTAACCATTCCCGTTAATTGTTAAACAGACAAAAAAAAATGAGACTTGCATCTAGTGAATTGCGTGCAATTTGGAGTTTTTTGTGTGTTACGTTATAGCCTCCAAAATCATATACTAATTTGGTATTCCGGCTCGAACTTTAGAAAGAAAAAATAGAACATAAGAAAGAAAGAAAGATTGCGTTTCGGAAAAGGTCAAATATTTAAGGTTATAAGATTACGCTGAAGCTTAAAGAGATGGATGTTTGACGTTAATTTGGCAACGCTTATTAATATGATTTAACATTTGCGTGCGTTATTGGATGGATTATTGCGTTGCAACTTGCGAGTTTGTTTCTGGCTTTCGTGTTCTCAAAGTCTCAAATACAAAACAATGCCTTAAATTAGTTTGTCTTTAAGCTCAATAAAGAGATGTTTAATCTAATTTAATTTCAAACACACTTTAGTGTTATGTTATTTTAATTTAAGAAAAAGAGGATACGAGCATGCTTATATTCAAAACGAACCCACATTGATATCATTATATTTAAAAGAAACAAGTCAAGAAACATTTAATTACTATGCTAATTGTATGTTCTAAATTAATTTCATTTATAAATGTTGATTACTTTCATATTTGGTACTTAATAAATGATTTTTACTCTTTTATTCCTTAATAGTTAAATGATATTGATGTGGTGTTTAAGAAGAAAAAAAGGTGATTTGAAGAAAAAGGTAACAGGTTGTTGAGGTTAAAAAAAAAAAAAAAAAAACTTATTTTGCGGTTCATGTGTTAAACCCGAATTGAAGGGCAAGAACAGAAAGTTACAAAATCTTGTGATGATCGCTTGTGACAAACCTTGAGGAACATGTGACTGTGAAGGCTCATCCGCGTAAAACTGCATCGCTGGATTATTTTATTTACTTCAAAATTTATTTATTTTATTAACTTTCTGCTTAAAGTTCGAGGGACACAAATAATTTCCATTAATGAAATTGACAATTTGTAGTTTTTTAATAAATACTTGTTTTTGTTATATATTCAGTAATTATGAATTTCTTCGTTCAGTTCGTCAGTGTGTTTTTTCCGTCACAATTATGAAAAACGTATGAAATGTAGAAGTACCTTATAAAAAAATATATCAAATTTATGCTTACAAAATTTCGTGAAAACAATCGTTAAAAAATAAAGGTTATAATTCTAAATATAATTACAATTCCGATAGACTATTAAGGAGAAAATCCCTGTAAGGAAGATTGCCGGTATAACTGAAAATAGTGATTGCGATATATAAACACGTGATTAGTAGTTGATTAGTGTTATATCAACTCTACGTAATTGACGCAAACCACTATTGAGCTATAAATGACATTTCAGACTGAGTGCTGTGTGTAGATATTTTGCAGTCTCGGTCAAATTTATGTTTGAATCTTAATAATTACATTTTAAATTTTTCAACAATTATTTTCAATATCACTTTAAGTTTTTCCATTTAATTACTGAAACATAGTTAATCACAGATAGAATTAAAAAGATAACCTTACTTGTAGCACTATATTTATTTTAAAAACTTGATATTTTAATATAGCACAACCTTTATTTTATTTTCTTAAAAAATTATTGGTATTTCATTTGTACCTTTCGTTTTCAAAACAAAAATCAAGATAGATATCAAACTAGTACTTGCCCAAACATAAAACTGTTTTAAGATTAATACATGTTTTCGAATTCGTCATCTTTTATTTATTTTCTTCACTTTTTGGATTTGAATAAAAAATCAAAAAGCGATTTCACATACTAAGATTCGTCCAAACAAGCTCTCATTTATTTTCCAAAGAGTCAAAGTTAAAAAAGAGTCAAAAGAGGTAATCCTCAACTAAAACGTGTGAATTGTGATCTTATCACTGACTATCATTTTCATAAATAGAAACATATTATCTCTGTAGACCTTTTTTTTATGAAATCTGAACTTTATTCTCATTACATCATTTTTTGGGGTTCAAAGTAAATTTTACAAAATCATGTAATCTTAAATGAATAACCTTTTAAATACTATAAATATGTATTCATATTTTATACTACATAATTTTACTAACATATTAGCTGCAAATAATACAATAAAACTCATTGTATGATAATTTTAAACTGTATGTGTCTTAGGTGTAGTCCGGACTAGAACTGTGTAACATTCTAGACGACCTCACAGGCCTAATGGTGAAAATGGGTATATAAAGATGTTGATTTTCTCCAAAAGATATTTTTTTTTTTAAAAGTTATTTCTCATCGTCATGTTTAGTTCTTTAATTTAAGAATTATAATTATTTATTCAGTATATTATTAAATTAAAAAAATGAAGTAACTTATTTATTCAAAAAAAAAATTATATATATATATATATATATATATCCTTGTTACACGCTAAAGTGAGCTTGGCCCGTTTGTAGGCCAATTCTTTGGGCTGGAACAGCATAGGTAGGCCCGTCACTTTACCCGAGGTTTCCTTTGCTTTCCTAGAATAAGCAACTTGTTAAAGAATAATTATATCTAGTGGGCCCATTGGGAAGAAGCAATAGGCCCACATTGTAGATATGGCGTAGTTGATGGGCTTTTTGTATAAAGGGTTACAGAGCCCATGTATGACCCTCTATTCATTACTTAATGAGTCATGTGCAGTGAGTATTCTGCACTATTCGCCAACCAATAACTTAGTTGACCAGAACTCCCAAAAGAGGAAATATAAAACAAAAAAATAATTGTAGGACACGAGTCATAGTATTTCTCTTTCAGAAGTTCTTCACATAATAATAATAATAATAATAATAATTGTGCAACAGAAAAATAATTTTCTTACTGCTATACGCTGTCAAAACAAAATTTACCGCTGAATCATTGTCTGAGGTATTTTTTATATGATAGAAAAAAATTCAAAATTGATACTTTTATAAAGTAGTGCGAAAAGAGTAATATTAAAAATCAGGATTTAACAAAGTATACTTTTTTTTTTTTTTTTCTTGCAGGGATAAAACCCACTCGTTAAGGAAAAGACATGTCTTAGGTTACTAAATACGCTAAGTAGACTAATGATAAAAGTAGAGATTGTAATATCGAGTAGACCATACACTCTAGTTCGTACTGTGAAGAATGTGCAATGAACTTACTCTTTTGATCCATTAATTTAATTACTAGTCCATGTAATAATAAAAAATTGAAAATATTTTGTTTTTGAATATATTTTTTAATTTTTACTTTTTATCAAGAAATTCATGAAATCATTCACCTATATTGATTATTATTGAGCTTGATTAATTATTTTGTATATGTAAATGTTAATAAATATAAATTATAATAAAATATGTTTGTACATGTGTGTTTATATTTTATTTATCAATATAACTATATATTTTTATGTATTTTTTATATTACTATATCTAATATTGACTAAAAACAATTTTAAAAGTATATAATAATAATATACTTCTTACAAAAATAAAATTGTGGTAAAATTCTTTATGTGGAAGGAATCAATAAAATAAGTCTCCATTGTTGTGTGATAGGGACCAATCTAATATGTGTTTTGTAAGCCGAATACAAAGAGTCAACGTGGAATGGACTATCCCGTTTTGTCATCCTTGAATAAAAGTTTCAAAATACTAAACAATATTTTTATTTTTAGGATTTTAAATAGTGAAAAAGAACTATAAAATAATGCAAGCAAAACCCGTGAAAGATAACAAAAAAAAATTACATTATTTTGCAAAAAAAATTTTGATAAATTATTCTTTCTTAGATAAAATTAATTTGTGTATAAAATATTTGATAAATATTCTCTTATATAGTTCATATAATTTTTAATCTATGCATATTAATTATAGTTTATAGAAAAATATTTTTTTCTCAAAATGTTTCTTAATAAACTTGTTCAAACATATGTAACAGTGATATAAGATCTTTTTGTATGGTACTCTACATAAATTTACTCTAAAGGGAAAAAAAAGAAAATAAATATAAATTAACTTATTCTTTATATTTAGTTTAGGCATGAGTTTATTTGTATGAATTCTTTTATATATTTATTTTTTTTATTTTTAACTTCACATAATCATATATTAGTTTATACATAAGATAATTTGCTGTACTTTATAAATAAATAACATAAGATAAACATATATTGTATAAATAAAATAGTTTCAGAATTGAAAAAAGAAAAAAAAAAGATACTTCAAGTAAATCAACAAAGGTAAAAATGAAAAAAGAAAGTATAGCTTATGAGCTAATTAATTGTAGTTGTTTGTAGAAATAAAGCTCACAAACATGCTTAATAATTAAACTAACTTATAAATTTTTCAATTAATTTTTAGGTCACTTCATCAATTTCTCCTACCACGTTTCTATAGCTTAATAGTATTTCGCCAACAAGGTAAATAGATTTTTTTTTCTCTGCCAACTTAACTTTTTTAAGAAAGCGAGGCCAACAATACGGTACTCGAATCTATATGTTGCCACAATTTAAAATTACTTAAATATTTATAATTCTTAAAACTAAAACATATAAATCCTACTTTATTCGTAACATAAATACATATTTTAGATTGTTTACTTCTAATATATATATATATATATATATATATATATATATTATATATATATATATATATATATATATATATATTGAAAGATATATTCATTTAAGATTTTGTTGTTAGTTGTCTCTAACTAAATCGTTAGAAATACCATTTATCTATGAGGGGTGATATTTATAATATTAATTAGATTCTTTTATTTTTAACTTATAATATTATTATGTATTATTAAAATAGTGATTAATTGGGTGTAACTTTTTTTGGGTAAGTGTTAAAGTATAGTTTTCCTTTAACTATTCTTTAAAAAACTAAGAATCAATTACGTGAGTCCCACAAAATCACACGTACAAAAATTATACAATCAGAAAGAGAGTAAAGATATAGTTTTTAATAGAAAAAAAATGCATGTCTATTATTATATTTACACGATGAATATAGATGAAATCTGTGGCTGTAGCTAAGGTAATTACCCCATATGCAAAGTTATAATTCTGTATGAAGGCATGGATTTGCTCATGCAAACATAGAAAGGTGTTAAGTGGATAGTAAATAACAGTGGCAATAAATGAAGAGTTGGTACAGAACAGGTTCATTCAGTTCCACACTATAATACACTTATCGGAAATAACAACAATAAATTCATGTAAAGGTAGGTAGGATCATGCTAGCTACCAAAAATTGTCGTCATTACTTGGTTTGCTTACATCACTCTTTGAATCTCCTCTCCTGTTTCTGGCCACCACAAAACCAAGAAAGGACACTGCCATGAGACTAAAACAACAGTGTTTCACTTTCTCTGTCCCTCTCTTTTCATTTGCCTTGTGCCTTTAGTTGTTACATTCTGAAGGAAAAGTTTGCAACCCCATTTCTTTATTTACTCTCCTTTCTCCTCACATTACCTTTCTGGTATTAAAATAGCTAAAAAGCAAAGGGCTTTCTCTGAAAATGTTTCTGCGGTTACCTGCCATGAACAGGAGTTTGAACAGAGAAAATCCAGATATTTTGATTATGATGATTGCAGGGCAACAGATAATGAGGGGTGTTGAGGAGGACAAGAGAGATCAGAGAGAGAGCCAAGACATGGGCCCGGTAAAGCCTGCAACACAAATGAGTGCCACTGCACCAAACACTAATGTGTTCCCTCTTCTCCTCCCTCTCCCTCTCCTTTCTTGTTTTACTCTTTTCTGCCTCTTTACCTTTCTCTCTTAATTTATGGCTTTTTTTTCATTTCCCCTCACTTCAACACCCCCCAGTCCCTTTTTTATACTCTTTTCCACTTTGACACACTTTTTTCCTTTCCATGCTCTTCTTCTTCAACTTCTTGTCTTTAATGTGCAAGACTAGAGGAAAGCTTGATGGGGTCTAAGGAAACGATACTCGTGTTTTGAGGTTTGGATGCTTGAAGAAAAAGATGTTTCTGTCCATGCAAAAGAAACCAACACAACTTTCGTGTTGGTCTTTTTTTTGGCATGGCATAAACCAGTTTGGAATGCCTTGGCTTCTTTTACTTGCTTTTAAACTAATAGCCTTGTTACTTGCCTCTAACGTTCTTTTTCATTTTCCTTTCACATTCTTGTAGGTCCTCCAAAGACAACATATATTGGCAAGGAGTTGCTCAATGTTACACCTTTGCAGATTAAGTGAAGGTCGGTTGTGCTAGCTCACATCATTTTGGTTTGATATTTTTATGACTAATCCAAAAGCATACTCTGATTAATTCTCTACTTTCTTCTTTCCGCGTAAAATCTATTTTGAATTTTGAAAGGAGGCCGAATCAAGTCACATTCTGCATAACTATTTATCCATGTGCTCCTTTTCTCATTTTAAATTTGCTTTCTAGTTTATGGCGGGGATGTTTCTTGTTGCGTAGGTCTATGTTCTTTTCTCTCTTAGCTATTGTGGGATCATAACACTCTCAAAAGTAAACCTTTTCTCGAAGACAAGTGCTAAATCAAGAGCCTCGTATACTAATTACTTGTTATTTGATGGAGAGAGATATGTACATTGCTCCACTGGACATTTCGGGGCGAGGTGCTACAGTAATAGATGAAATTTCCCAACATTCCACCTCAAATCCTCTCCTTCAGTGCTATTCACTTGACCTTAACAACCAATCCCACATCATAAATGGAATTTCAATGCTTTCTGGAGAGCAAGGTGAACCTATTAGTAATGTCCATGCTGATGCTTGCTTCACTAATCCATCTATTGTTGCTGACTCTAGTCCATTAGTTCCATCACGAAGAAACACTGTTGTGGGAGATGCCTCAAATCCAATGGAGAACACTGAGTTTCAAGAGCATTTAGTTGGAGGGGTGCCACTCACTCCTGCTTCGCTTGCTGCCATTCTTGCTGCTAGAGTTGGTCTTGAAGAAAATTTGGAGAATTCAGCAGCCCTGCCTCCCTCAATCTGCTCCACGGGGGCACTAGAGGTATTCTTCAACAATTTGCAAGGTACTTCAAACCCTTTGTCTGCAACTTTTGAGGACTGTGGTTACAATGAAGTTCCTAGTAAGTGGAATGCTAACAAATTTCACAAAGCTCCAGAGATTGATGGAACTTGTCAGCCTTATTCTTCTATAGCAAACCTGGATCCTAATGAATGGGCAACATCAAACGTTGCAAACATGGCCAATTACGCTTACTATTCCTCTAACTTTAGTAAAGAACTTTCTCTAAGTCTTGCAACATCTACAACCGCAGGACAGTGCTCCGAGGTGACTTGCTCTAATATGACCCCTTGCATGAATGGACCCATTTCCTGCAGCAGTAGTAGAGAACTTTCTATGAATTTGGGTGGTAATAAATATGTACAATTTTCACCAGAAGTACTGGAATCGAGATACCTTCTTGGGATTCAAGAGATACTTGCTCAAATTGCAAGATATTCATTTGAAAATCTGGAACAATTAAATTATTCAGGACCTGGTAATAGAGCTGGTGGAAACAAGTCAGCTTCAGCTTTTCCAACCAAGAGAAATATCTTGACAGATCACAATCCAAATTCTATTTACGAATCTCATGCAGAATCTCCATTGCAAAGGCGGGCTGCTGAATCAAAGAAAGCCCAACTGCTGACACTTCTACAACTGGTATGACACTACATAAATTAATTATTTTGATGTTCATATTAATTATGGTTATGGACAGAATCATGTTAGCATTGCATTGCACTTGTCCACATTCAGATTCATTGATTGCAGATAAATTGCTAAAATTGGTTCATAAGAATGGTCTGTAAAACGGATAAGTAGGGCAGTTTAAGAGTAGAACATGTAAATTTTCATCATGAAATCTTGCCATACAACTAACTAGCTATCTCTTTCTTAATCAGGTGGACAATCGATACAGCCAGTGTTTGGATGAGATACATACTGTTATATCTGCATTCCATGCAGCTACCGAGCTGGACCCACAAATACATGCACATTTTGCTCTTCAAACCATCTCTGTCCTTTACAAGGACTTACGAGAGAGGATTAGCAACTACATTCTTGCCATGGGATCAAGTTTCAACAAATCGTCTGCAGAAGAGAATGAATGGTCTGTTGAAACTTCATTCCTTCAAAAGCAATGGGCTCTCCAGCAGTTGAAAAGAAAAGATCAGCTGTGGAGGCCCCAGAGAGGCTTGCCAGAAAGATCTGTCTCGGTTCTACGGGCATGGATGTTTCAGAATTTCTTACACCCGTTAGTTTCAAATATGCAATATACCTTTTTCTTGGACTGGTTTTATACGTTAATAACCAGATTTTTATCCATGAATTAAAGAATATATATAAAGAAAGTATTTATTTATTATTTGATGGATTTCAGGTATCCCAAAGATGCAGAGAAGCATTTACTTGCAGTAAAAAGTGGGTTGACAAGAAGTCAGGTATTTATCTACTACTCTTGCTTGTCTGTTGCTTTGTTTAAAGGTGAACAATCTGATATACTTGCTTGGTTGTGTCTTCAAACTCAGGTATCCAACTGGTTTATAAATGCTCGTGTGCGGCTGTGGAAACCTATGATTGAAGAGATGTATGCCGAAATGAACAAAAGAAAGGCTTGTCGAAATGAAGAAGGAATCCAGAATAACCATGGAAACAGGATAAGCATGAGTAATCAAAGGTTTAATGTTAACTAAAGGTGTACACAGTCGCATAACGATATAACGCACCCTTTTCTTTATTCAAATAGAAAACAGAACTGAGGCCAAAATCTGCGCTTATTGCTTTGCATAGTAGGTAGGGTATATTATTAATGAGGATGTCCATGAAGAAAATATAATCCTAGTAAATTTCACGACATTTATTTAAACCACGTCTTATTTTGGCTTGATTTCTTCTTCCATGGCGATGTTAAAGGGGTGACGCTATTTTAACGTTCTTAAGAAGGCAGGTCCGGCATGGAAAGAGGCTCATGTTAAGGCAAAGTAAACGGGTAGCACTTCTTAAGAAAGATAAATCCTAGACAGATAAAAGTACCGGGTTGACGCCATTAGTCATGTCATTATAGAAAAAACGATTACATATACTTTCAATGTTTTACCAATTAATTTCATAACTGCTTTAACAAGTAAAGAAAATCCCAATGTTGCTTTCATTATTTCACTTCGGCTTTTCAGGGTCAGGAATCTCTTGACGATAAATACACTATGAAAGTATCTAACAGCTAGAAAAAGACCGACATGAAAAGGAATTGAGTGTAAGATTACATGGTGTGCCCACCGCGTTAGCTTTACAGTTGTAACAAAAACTGTCATTTTTTATTTATTTGTCCAATAATAACAATTTTGAAGCTTTAGCAACGATTCAAACTCGCTAACTTATGTCTATGATTACAAATAAAAGAATGACTATAGCTGCTTTCAACTAAACTCTTTCCCCTTTTTTTTCTGTTGATTCTTTCTTCGTCTCCCTCTATCTACAATGACATCGTTCCTTTCACCAGACTTTTGACAAAACAAAGAACTATAAACTTGTGCAACAATCAAAATACAAAGACGTGGCAAGCTTTATTAATCTACGACTACTACCGTACTACATCTCCACGGAAATTCGTGTTTTTATTGGTTTCAATTTCAAACCCATGCTCTCTGGGGAGTAAAGCTCGGGAGAAATGCAAGAGGGACTCAGGGGACTTCTTGGGCTGACACTCAACTTAGATGGTCTGTACAAGCCATATCCCATGAGAAAGTACTCCAACGGTATTAACATGGCATGAGGTTGCTCCTCTGTTACCATTGACCCGCACGCTTGAACCTGCAGTTCCGCCAACAATAGCTATTAAATCTAGTTCATTTTTTATTGGTATACACTTTCTTCTCACATATTAAAATGGACTTGAACTGTCTTACGCACCTCGACTAAGGCACTGAATCGTCTATCCAACTTAGATGTCATGTGGAGAGCCTCGGAGTGAAAAGGAGACATATCCCCGACAAAAATTAGTGAACGACAGTGTAATTTTCTCAATCCTTCACTGATGTCATGTCTCCTGCAAAATGCCAATGCAAAGTTATGGCAACGTTGCGGTTTCATAATATGTGGAACTACAGCATCACCAAATGCATTTATGCATGAAAAGTGGTAAATTAACAACGACTGCATGTATAGTTAAATTCTGAGTCTCCGACTGATGTCGAAAGTCTAGCAATAATTGATATCATGCAGAGAGGAACTCCATTCCTACCGCCACCACCACCCAACACATACATATGTATAATATAATAGGTAGTCACTTTCTAGTTGAATGAAAACCACTATTTTGAAGTGTTGTCTTACCCATTAATTGCTTCAAGGAACCGCCACACATTTAAACTCTGCCTCTCATCCAGTGACTGTCAGGAAATATTTAAAAGAGAGTCAGACAAGGGCTCAGTTTCAAACTGCCAACTAACCCATTCAATACATGGAAGCGTAAGATAAATTGGACTAACCCTTTGGCATGCTTGAACTGGCAAATAATCACTGCCTCGAACCTCCTGTCATCACCAATAAAGTTAATGACTCAACCTCACATACTGAAGGAAGGGGAAATTTTCTTTTGGAGGAATAGGCATACCTTGCTAAAGTATCGCTTTAGCAATATTTCTTTAACCACCCCACACATGCCATAAAAGTAGAGGAAATTTGACATGACCTGCAATTATTAGTCTTTAGCAAAAGGTGATATGTATTTTCATAATAAGTAGACAATGCCTCTCAGGTTTAGAAAAAGAACCTTATTGTACAACCATTCAGTCCAAGATGGTGCTTTACATAAAGGAGAAACAAGTATCAAACCAATAACACGATGTCTATACTTCATCTGTTGTTTAAGTAAGAAATATCAGTGAGATTCATTCAGCAATTTAAGAATGGTAAGAGGAAGGGGAGAGACAGTGCGACATATACGAAGACTCACAGCAAATAAGGTAAGAATGTAGGCCCCAGCAGTTACTCCCATACACATCACTGCACTATGACTGCAAAGGAGAGAGGGGAAAGATATTAGATTGCCTTCTCAAGATCAAGGAGACGCAATCAGTTGCACAAGTTATAAACCCGTCACTTTTAATGCACAACGGAAGGATGTTTCAGTTGCAAATATGGTAAATTAAAAGATAAACAAGCAAATATTTCAAATTGAAGCCAAGTTGAAATTGATTTAACATTATCATCTTGATGCTACATAAGGGGAGTGGAGAGGAAACGTATGGACTTAGGGAATAAGACCCTTGGCTAGGAGTTAAAATTTCCAGAGAGTAAGAGATTGCGAAGGGAACAGGATAGTTTCTGTACTGAATAATTGTCATTCACTATAGCATCCCATAAACTTGGTTACTTGAAAATAAAGGTTTTACTGAAATTTTAGATTTTCAACAATAGGGAACGAAACTTTTTCTATTTCGTATTTAATTCCATGACTTATCTTTCCATTTGATTCCATTCCACTCTCTCTATAACTTTCTACCATGAACTAAATGGAAAGAAATTGATGAGTGAGCTGGAACATACCCAAAATAATTGAGAACTTCAGCTATTTGATCAGCCAAGTCATCAGCAGAAAGAATTGGACCGTCTGGATAAATGGCAGCAGCTCCCAACTGCAATAATTCACAAAAAGGTACAAAACGATAAGGACCGATATACGTCCAAAATAAAAAAATATTTAAAAATGAGTAGAGATAAGTAACAAGTAACAACATATTACAGTTTCAAGAAATAAAGTTACAGACCTCGTGCCCAGGTGGACTAATATGATAGATGCAGAAATTATGAAGCAGTAGCGAACAGGCTTCTGGACAAAATAACAACCCTTGAAAGCACGAGACATCTAATGAAACCACATGCACGAAAGCAAATGGTTAGAGTGTTGGTTCGTCAACCAAACAAACAGTTGTTTGGACAAACTTCTTCGTAAGCACTTCTAAAAAAATAAAAAAATTAAAATTAATTTCTATATAAATTAAAATTAGTTTACGGCATGAGTTAATTCGTAAAAACTCTTTTATATACCTTCTATAAATTTTTATTTTTAACAAGTGCATAAGCTAATTTTATCCTATAAAGAAGTTCATTGTTTTTTATCTTCTTATTCTTCTCTTCTGTAAGTGTTTATAGGAAAAGTAGAGAATCAATGTTAACAAAGTCATAAAACATCACTTTATGTTAAGACATTTTGTGCATACAACTTTATTTTTATTTATTTTATAACCATTGCAATGGTAAATCACGGTCCCTTGCTTACTGAACACAAATCACTGTCACTTATGCGGTCGCATATAACTTTTAAGAGAATACTAGTTGAACCATAATTTAATTAAGCAAAAGTACGTTATTTCAATCCTACATCATTGAATCTCTACTTAAATGTAAGGAGACAACTTTGTCAACTTATTCATTAAAACAAATCTATAAATGAGAATAATTTAAAAAAATATATATATCTTGACTTTTGGGGATACATAGGTGACCATATCAATTAATAAATTAAAAGATGAAGTTTATTGTGAATCACGAGCGAACACATTAAAAAATCATAAGGAAACGCACTTAATGCATCTTAATGAAAAATATTTTTAATTCCTAATTCAATGCCTTAGGACACTAGTTAGCATTTATGTGTGTATGTATTATACACAAGACGAAGAGGAATTAAGTTATTCCAAGAATACTGTCATTACCTTCTATTTTCTTTAATATGATATTTCAGGTTATATGAAATAATTGGATTTAAAAAAAAAAGGTTAAGATGAGCAGTAACTCTCTCAAAGTTAAAAAAAAAAAAAACTAAACAGTAATTTTAAATAAAGCATTTATTATATTTAAAACACAATATCATGTAATAGATGTTTTCTTGGTAATAATAACCATGTAATAAAGTGTATTAAAACGGCCTTAATCATGTCCTAAGAGTACTCATTAGCTAGAATTATCATATGAAAAAAGTAAAATCCATGATACTTACAATTTAAAGCCAAATCAGGATACGTGATCAGCGCTGGCTTGTCCTGATCCCCATAAACAGAAACAGAGACACAACCATGGCGAGTTCTCACAACATGTTCCTGCAAAAACACCTCAGTAGCTCATTAATCAGGAACAGCTAATAAAAATAGCCAGAACGGACAATAGAATCACATAAGAATATGATAAAACACCTCCTTCATGTTTTAACAGAAAGGAAAAGGGGGCCAAAAATATGTTCATTTAACCACGTCGTCTAACTTAAAATTTCTGCATAGGCAACAGAAGACTGTAAATACTCCGGTCTGTCGGTGGTTCTCATTCACCAAAAAAAAAAGGAAAACGAAACCAACAAAAAAAAATTGGGCGTCAGCGATGGAAGTCCACAAAAAAAGTGCAAATGTTTGAAGGCTGGTACTGCAAGTTAAGAGGATAAAAAAAAGTATGTCAATCTGCACCTGCCAGGATCCTACCAGTGATAGCGATCAAGACAATTAAAAAACTCAAAGGTAAAATCCAGTTTATTTAATCCTTGAAAATCATGTAACCAAAACAATTCCTTCCTTCAAGGCTTTAAAAAAACACAAACAAAAGTAAGTGCATAATCCTGTTCTTGCTTAAGAGAATTCAGAAAGTTTCTGAAGCAATGCAACAACATTATGAAACGCAAACGAAGAATGAGTTAAACTGCGCGTGATGAAATGAAATGGTTGTTTGTGAGTGTTAGTGTTAGTTAGTTACCTCGGGTGGAGGAGAAATGGCTTCCATGTCCACCGACACCGCCATTTCGCTCTCAATAGCGTTGTGAATGTGTAAACACTCACACTGCATTACTGTCTTTCCCCCTGATTCTTGGTTTTATAGTTAGTTCTTAGCACTAACATGCGTCAATTTCTCTCTCTCCATTTTCTGTTTGTCTCGCACGAGTCACCGACGCTGATCCCCGTGCCAAATTCAATTCAAGTCACGCCAGCGCTCCGCATTAACACTCCCATACTTAACCCCACACTCTGCTTCGCTTAACCATAGTTCCCAAGCCGACACTTTTTCCTTCACATTTTTTCTCCCTCCCTTTTTTAAATACTAATAACTAACATATTTCTTTTTCATTAAAATTGCCACTGTCACCTCCACACGGTTCCCCTTTTCGATCTTTAGTTTTCGTTTTTGCTCTTTCATGACAGCCTTTAAATTGTTTCTCTTTGCATAAAAATCTCCAATTATTCATTAAATGAATATCTGAAAATATAGAAATACAAATAATTACTTGTTTGAAAAATTTTTGGTAAACATGTTTATAAAATAATGTATAGTTATAATTAATAGTTAAATTTTAAAAAAATTGTTATATTGTTTTTAGTGAATTTTCTTATAAAAATAAACATAATAATGACGTTTTTCATCATATATCAAATTTTATAAATTAAATGTGATTCTCACAAATATCTTGTAGAAAAGATGTCCAAAATTTGTAAGAAACAAAATAAATATAAAAAAAATGCTTAAATTAAATGATAAAATAAAAAAAAAATAGTTGAATGTAAATGATTGGAGTATGATGGTTGTGATTGAGAAGATACTAACCTATCTATTTAGTCTTAATATTTATGTTGATGTTTACCAGTTCCAACATTTATTATTAATATACAAGGCAAACTCTAACTAATTATAATTCTTATTCCATATCTGTTGTTGATAGTTTGATAATCGATCCACTGTTGATTATTTATATTTAATCTTCATAAAAACTTATTTGACAGTTTTTTAACATTGAGGAAATTTTTTTTTCTATTATATATATATATATATATATATATATATATATATATATATATATATAT
>Ga0099824_1005521_pt1 | contig 17769 bp, 9 predicted proteins | sample SiratrowhiteBW_FD_76837 | JGI IMG/M metagenome (GOLD analysis project Ga0099824, IMG submission 76837) | Root nodule microbial communities of legume samples collected from California, USA - Siratro white BW | ecosystem: Host-associated > Plants > Roots > Nodule | place: USA: California... | reverse complement strand
TGTCCTTAATATGACAACCATTAGAATAAAAAACAATCACACAAGACAAATTATCAATTAACTTTGCTATTGAAAGAAGGTTAAAAGTGAAGTTAGGAATATATAAAACATTATCTAAGACATTATCTTGATTGATAAAAACAGTTCCAGAATAATTTGCAAAGACTTGATTTTCATTTGGTAATTTGACAGAGATATGATTAATTTGATGATATGAAGTGAAATGACTTAAGGATGAACAAATATGATCATTAGCACCACTATCAATAATCCAAGAACTAAAGGAAGAGAGAAATTTATTACTAATGTGTTGTTGTATTAGAAAGAATACCAGAGATTTGATTAGAGACATTGTTACTGGATTTAGACTGTTGTAGAAGGGTTAACAATGTTTGAGAATGTACCTCTGACCTTGAACCTTCATGATTCTGCAAATTATTATTACAGTCTGCTTTATGATTTTTAAACTTGAACTGAAGTGGAAAACCATGCCTTCTATAGCACGTATCAATCACATGTCCTGTCTTTCCACAATGACTACAGACATTAGAAGTATATCATCTTCCAAAACTACTTATGTTAGTATCATTCATTGCTTTTGACTGATCACCAAAAATTTGTCTCTCTTGTTGTGTATCAATAGAACAAACCATATGTTGCTGAGAACTAACATGATAAGGTAAACTAAAATATTGTGAGAGATCAATAATTTCGGCCATGATAAATGTAGCAACCAGAGCTTTTGAGAGATCTGATACCATATTATAAAAAATAAAAAGATGAACAAAGAATATGAGAATGAAAATATTCTCTATGTTTTTTTGTAGTATATTGGATTAAAAATAGAGAATTGAATATATACAAGTACTCTACCCATTCTAGGTATAGCTAAATAAAGAAAATAAAATAAAATTATTACAATCTGATAATGTCATAAAAACAAATAAACATAATTGATAATAATTTGATTCTACTATAAAAACAAAATCACATAATTAGTTTCCTTCTAGAAGCTTTCTATCCATATCCTCTGAAAGATCAAAATTGTATGAATGAGAAATGCGTATGTTAGGAAGTTCGTGGTGTTGCATGCATTGATTTATGACTACAATCTGCATAAAAGATGCATTGATTTATGACTACAATCTGCATAAAGGATACGAGTTCTGTTACCTCTTTTAATACCCCTTTCGCTAGCCCTGTTAACATCTCTCACTGTAGTTGTCATATTGTTTTGTCATTTAAATGTTCATAGAAATTGTTTTTATGTGAGACAAATTCACACGAAGAAAATTTTTGATCTATAAAAAAAAATCAAATTATGTCAATGTATATATAATAAGAATACTTAAATAAAGTTTTATTTCAAAAACTTGGAACACATACTTAAGAGTATAATTTAGTTCTAATCATAATCACTAGCATCTTCATAATATTCACAATCATCTTCTTGTACATGATCGTGCTTAAGCGTCAACATAATCACTTAAAGAAAAAGAAAAAAAAAACATTTCAGTATTTTCTGCACTAGATATTATTTAGCTCAAACATGATTGGTAATTTGCTTAAGTGCAATACACTTAAGCATGGTCATTCGCTCTACCAAATGTTTCTTAAGAATTGCTTATCAATCGTTTAAGTGTGTGCATATTGTTAGGCCAAAATTTGTTTAAAGTGCTCAAGAAATCTGGCTAAAACACAAGTTAGAAAAACAGCCCACTTTTTGGGAAACCATTCAAGTGACTACTCATAATTACTATAAGAGAAGAGTAGGTAGGGGTTCACATGTTACTTGTAATATGGAGTTAATGTCTAAGTTACCTCTTTAAGGACATGAAAACAATGTTACAGTTGCAAATCAACATAATGCTTGAGTTGAAAATGAAAATGCCGAATTACACAATAAAGAAGATATTTGTGACAACTAATATTTCCTACTTCTTCTTCCAAATAAGAGGACACTGTGATTTTTCAAAAATGTTCAATTCACTTAAGGGTGCCTAAGCTTACACTTAAGCATTTACTGAATTTGTGTGTTCTAATGTCGCTTAAACCCAACTTGTCATTTTGAAGTTATTACTCAATCATTTTTTCGTTCATGTGATTACTTAATTCTGTTGTTGTTTAAATGATAATAGGGGATAAAAGATATTTTAATTTTCTTTTTAAAGAGAGAGTGTGCTAGACTTTTGTTTTGTACAATATATAGTCTCATGATACATTCTTCAAATTCATCTCTACTCATAATAGTTATGTTATAATTAACATTAAAAACAAAATTAAAGCTAATAATTATTGACTGTCCAGATTGCAGTATACCCCTACGATTTTAAAATTTAATGCTAACAAATTTCTCTCTTGAACTCAAACTTACCTTTCTTTTTGATTTTTTATTCCAATCATCTTCTTCAAGTTACACATAACTGTTTGTTATTCTTATCCTATGCATAGAACTAGAACTGTTGTTATTGTTATCCTATGCATGGAGGAGTGACCAATTGAGAAACTATGACCAATGATTTTTCTCACTTTCATCCCCTTGAAATAATTCTTTACAGTAAATGAATGTTTACCATTTGACAAATCATAAATGAAGCTAAAGCTAAAGCATTATTAATTTTATTAATTTCAATAGAGACTTTAAAATTTTCCATGACTTTTTCAAAAATTAGGTGATTCAAAATAGAGAGACTCTTTATCCTTGGAAATATTAAGTGACAAGTCCTTCTTCTGGTTCCCAATATCATCTTCTAAAACAAAGATACCACTTTCTTCATCAAAAAGATTGAAAAAATTTCATCTTTCATCACATGAGCCACAACCCATGTTTTATCTTTACAACTTCCATCTTTGTTATCTAGGCTTTTAATGCTTTTGAAGTTTTAAGAATTTCTTTTGGAATCCTCAACTTTCTCGCTTTTAATGCTTTTGAAGTTTTAAGAATTTCTTTTGCATCCTCAACTTTCTCTTAGAGGAAGGGTCTTTATCTTTAGATTAAGTTTGAACATTCGTTTCTTTATCATTTCCACATGTGCAAACACTTTATCACTTTTTTCCTTCAAGTGTAACATCCTATCTTTTACGAAAACCTACTGAGAATATCATATTATCTTTCAAGTCAGGTACATAATAAATGTTCTCCGTATAGTACGTAGTATATGTTTCTTCATCCTTTTGAAAAAAAAACATATATTTCCTCTGATTTTGATTAAAACCTTTGTTGAGTCTCCAAATGACACATGCTCATCTTCTATCTCTCTTATATCATGAAAGAGATATTTGTGCCCACACATATGATTACTAACATTAGTGTCTAGATACCGCACCATGTCAACGTCCATAGTGAAACCTTCATTGCCATCATGAGAATCCCTTCATCTTCCTTAACTAAATTTGCTTTTACTTCAACTTTCTTGGCATAACAACCCCTTGCATAATGTCCATATTTTTCACAATTGTTACATTCAACATTTGGACAATTAGAACCATCGCCTCTTTTCTCAATTGTGTTTAAGTTGATTGGGTACTACTTGCACATGAGTAATGTAACTAGATACATTCGCTGAATCCTACATCTTCGTGCCTCCAACTCATCTCGTAGCGTTTGAAGACGCATGTGCTTAACTCGGTTGACACCCTTGAATACTTTTTCCAAGATGTCCCATGCTTCCTTCGAAATTAATGCACAACAATCTTCTTAAAAATGGACTCATTAACAGCTCTATACAACATGTACAAAGCTGTCTTATCTTTCGATTGTGTCTCTTTCAACATTTTGTTTTGGGCCATAGAATATCGCACGGTATTTTCTAGTTCTTCAAAATCTTATTGTACCACCTCCCAAGCATCTTGAGATCCAAGAAGAGATTTCATTTGGATGCTTCAATTGTCATAATTTGTCGTTTTTGCTAATCGAGACAATGACTGATTATTGGTCATACTCATCATAGCTTTCATACTAATTTGATAAAAAAAGGACAAAAGATATTTTAATATTTTCTTCTTGAAAAAAGAGAAAAAATAAAAGTAAATTAGACTTTTATTTTGATGGATATACCTTTGCTCTTATGCTCTTTTTCTTTAATCTTTTATAAAATATAGAATATGATACACAGGCTTAGAATAAACTCTTTAAATTTATCTCTTCACTTATAATTAACATTAAACATAGTATTAAAAGCTGATAACTATTGACCATCTAAAGTTTAGAATGTACACTTTGTAACAAACTGATCATTCTTGATTTTAATGCTACCATAAATTACATTAATGTGATTACTTAAACTTTTTGTTGCTTAAATGTAACTTACGCCCTTAACCGACATTGGCTTTTCTGGTACATGCCTAAAATGATGTCATCTAGGTGTTTCAAAAAATTATTAAGTATTTGACTTGGAGATGCTATGTACTTTTAACATTGCTTAAGCATCTCTTCCATTGCCATGATGTCGTTATGATGATCTTAGTTTGTGAGTTTTATTTTGTTTCTACCAATTATATTAGGAATCACTTATAGACTTATTCACAAAATAAACACCTCTCCCGTGATAGAAAAAAATAATCCTATATATATTATTCATGATTTATTTTAAGGTGGTACACAAAAATAGTTTCGTCGTCCGCATACAGGAAGAGAGCTTTGTTTGTTTTTTCTAATTCTATTAATACTTCTTAAAAGTTGATTTAACTTACCTTTAACTATTGTGAAGAATATAAAGGCTTCCTTGAACATAACAGAGAAAAAGGTAGGTAACTCTTACTACAAGTCAAAACACTACAAGATGAATTGTTTGTGAACATGATTCCACTAGACTTAGTCTTCATCACGAAGTTGTCATTTGAAGAAAACAAACAAATTTTAATAATTTTATCAGTCTGTGACAGATTTAATATCATCACAAATTTTCATCACACATTTTTGATAATGACTATTTACTTTTTTTTTTTTATATATATGATAAGTATCTTTTAAAAAACAGAATTATATTGGAATTTGATAAAATTATCATGAGCCTCTATCTCAAAGTATTTAACTTGACCATATAAGATGATATTTCACATGAAAGTGGTCACAAATTCAAATGCTCAATTATTTGTTTATAATAACATTAATAAAATTTGAGTGTAGAGGTATTTCTATCTTTAACTATTATTCTATCTTTATTATCTAAAAAAAATCACATTTAATTAAGTATATTATCTGTATGATAATATTTACAGGATTTATCTAATATGTAATTTACTTTTGAGGTTGCCTTTTGAAGATTGAGTAAATGGTTCCTCCAAATCAGGAATAAAGTTCAATTCCTTAGTTAAGAAAACCAATATCAAACCACTTTTGTCAACAAAATGTTGGATATCAATTTTTTTTCAAATAAACAATTTTTTACTGTCCAATTTTTTGATTGAGAACTACTCTTGAAAAGTATAATTAAGTAAAAGTTCATATTAAAACAACCTTTTTAAAAACAAACTTAAACTATAACATGTGTTCCCTTATTCTCAAACAAATTTTGCACTACACATTTTTTGTTGGAGCAATGTTGTTTCAAGCGACTACTTAATCTTTTAAGCAATGTCGCTAAAACAAAAAATTTTATTGCTTGCTTAATTGTTTAAAGTAGTCATGATCTCACTTTAAGTAAATTTATTCATTTTTTTTATAAAGCTCTACATTTTCGTTCACATTAAGCCAAGAACAAATTGGACAAAGTGACATCATCACAAATATTCTTCATTAGCACACTATAAATTCTCGTTGTGATGAATTTTTACAACGAAGACTTAGTGATGCATTAGTTTCATAAAAAAATACGTCACAAATATTTATTACACAAATCTTAGTCATAAAATTAGCAATCCTATATAATAGATTTAATGTCATCACAAATCAAACACAAAAAATGTTTTTTCAATAATTATTTCTGGATTATTTATTTTTTATATAAATGATAGTATTTTTTGCCAAAAAAAATTCAAATTTGAATAAAACTATTACAGACCTCTATCTCAAATTATTTTATCTTAATCATACAGTAAGATTGATATAGTAGAGCAAAATGTTATCTAAAAATCTTGAACTGTGATTTTATCTTGTTTTTCTTATCTACATTTTACATTTAACTAAATATATTATTTTTAGGAGAATCTTTATAAGATTTATCTAATAGGTAATTTACTTTTAAACTTAAAAATTTTGAAAATTTTGTTAAATAAATATCTAGTTATTATTAGGATATGAATTTTAGATCAGTCTATTGATGAGTAAAGTGATTCCCTTTTAATCGGGATTAAACTTTAATCTCAGTCAATAACACACAAAACCATGTTTTATCAACAAAATTCGGTATACCCAATATTTTTTTTTCACATAAAAACTCTTTAACCTCAAAAATTCCCATTGAGTGCTACTCTTGAAAAGCATAATTAAGTAAAATAGTTGATATAGAAATAGGATTTCAAAAGAAGAGAATATTAAAACTACAGCACACGTCACATGAACATGTATTAATTTTAAGTGAACAGCCCGCATGGAGAATTCCCCTATCTCATTAAAACAACTGCACAGTTTGTTTTCACATATCCATAAGTAGTATCAACCATGGTTGATATTTTGTCCAAAAAGCTATGGTTTGATTTACCAGTTACCTTTAGACACTCAAAAATATGAGCAATTGTTAGATTATTGCAAATATATACCTATCTATGCCCAATCTATTGTCATTGGTTGTTATTTAAGGGATATTCTTAATTCTCTCAACAAAATCATTTCCCAAGAAAACCATCAATAATGGCATTTGGGTTAAAAAGACAATGCCTTCAGTCCACCGGGACAAGTGGTAGTCAAATACGTAATATTTCTATTCCTTTTACTAAAGATACCTATCATTTAGATTTGTTAACAAATAACAAAAAACTTTATAAGAATAACCTTTTTGTTTCCCCTAATCGGTCATACTTTAGGAAACTAATTCAGTGGAGCCACATGGTGTGCAGGAATATATATATTAATTTTGTGGTCCAAGTCTCCATACCTAAAATGGACACACATGATTTAGAAAGCCATTACCCTAAATTACTAAGTCCTCAATTTTGGTTATCAGAAAAAAAAAAAAAGGCTAAAAGCCTTCAAATAATGGGCAAACTTATTATCAAACAAGTTCACTTTCAATGTGGGGTTTTCTAATGTCTAAAATGGAGCGGAGAAACAGACGTTTTATGGCTGTTTGCAATATGGACATGGTAAGTTTCATGCATAAATGCTCATCTCTTGTTTTAAAAGCAAAAATGATAAAAGGTTGTTCCACATAATGTGAAGACACAAAGATTTCGAATAATTGTGGAATCAATAATTCGAAACTTATCATGTTCACACACATCGTGGCCACAAAAACGTATATAATAACAGGACCGTCACAAAAGATTACCTAATTTGAATCCTTTTTTTACACATTTTATTTCTAAATATATCTTTAATTAGAAAAAAAAAACTACTTTTTTCTTTTACCTTTTTTTTTTTCTTATCCCCTCCAGTAAGCTTTAAAATTGATTCTTCATCGATGCTCACTTTTTTTTTTTTTTTTTGTATTTTTATAACTTTCAAGTTCTTTATTTTCTTACGTCCATTTGGTCATCCCTAATGACTTATGTTAAATTGTGACTCTTCATTAACAATTATTTAAAACTAATCGTTAATAGAACTTTTATTTTTGAAATATTATACTCAAACACACTTTTTTTAGAATTAATATTTTCTATTCCCTTCTGCTAAGGTTTTAAAATAGCCTCACATCAAATTAGTTTTTCTAACCTTTCAAAAATATTATGTTCCAATTTAAATTTCTGAAAAACTAAAATGTTTCACGTTAAACGTCATTACTTGATAATATTATGTTTAAAACAAACAAAATATTTTAAAATTATATTCTAATTTCAAATGAAAAACTAAAGTTTTTCATTTATTAGGAAAATACTATTATTTATTAAGCATCAATATCCATTATATTATACTTTAACAAGATTTCTTTACAAATAATTTTCACTTACCACTTGTATAGAGAGTCTTCCATATTATTGGTATTGCATTGATGTAGGATCAGTTGGAATCCATTTCGAGATGAAGCTTGGCATAGTGTTGAAGACTATTGTAGACATAACTAGGTGTGGGACGTTGCTTGATGTCAAACAATGTTGAAAGAGGCAATGATCATGCAAAGTATCATTCACTAGTTTTCTAATCAAAGAAAATGTCAAGGAAATGTTTCATTAAACCTGAGGGTGGTGCATAAATATTTCATCCAAAACTACATTGATCTTATGTTTAGGTTTTCTAGCTAGAAGATTCAAAATTCAATTCCACTACTTCATAATCAAGAGTTTGTTTTATCGGTCCTGTTAATTATGTTTCTCCAAATCAATAACAAATCTTCGTCATTCCTTAAATATTGAGTTAATATAATAACCTGTTTTTAGGAACCTCAAACAAATATTTTCTTTATTCACACCAAAGATTTGAAATGATTTTCCTAGTTGTTATATCATTCTTTAATCGACCCATAATTGATTCCTAAAATTGGTAAAACCCCGAACAAATCAGTCAAATTACCACACAGTTTAAAATTTAGACAAAACAACATAAAATGAATAGATTACGTAAATAAACATGTACTAAAAGTATAATAAAATTAAATTATTACAATAATTAAATCATTATACAAAATTAAACCCTAAATTTTTTAAGTGATACAAAATTTAATAGAATGGAGTAAATTCAACCCTAAATTAAAATTGAGAGAGCGAGGATCATGTAGGCATTTAGATTTGAGATGTAAAACATATATATATATATATGAAATTAATATCAGAAAGTCTTAATTATTTAAATATTAATGAAATAGAAAGTATTTTAGGGTGTTTAAATATGATTGAATTCATAAAGCAGATACATGAATTGTTTGTTTACTAAAAAAATAAAAATTACCGACGAGACAAATTTATCAGAAATACTTAAAATCTGTCGATAAATTATTGTATATAAATTTACCGACGAATTTCTGAGTCTATCGATAATTATTGATGGATTTCTGACGGACTCTAAATTCGTCGGTAAATCTGTTGGTAATTACTGACGGACTTAGAAATCTGTCGATAAAATCGTCGATAATGATATTTTACTAACGGATAAAATTTCATCAATAAAATTTTGTCAATAATTTAACTTTTTTTTTAGTAATTTAATCTAGAATGAGAAAACCAAAATGTTATTTACGGTGGATCACATGTGGAAGTATTAAATTTGTTTAGAATATGATAAATTTATTAGCCATTAAAAGTGGTCAAATTTTATTGTTTATTTAATTTTAAATTAATGATAGTTTATGTCAACTACCCACCAAATAAAATATGTTATATAATATATGTATTCACTTGTGGGTGGTTTGTTAAGATTCCTTATTATATTTTTGATACAACAGATGATCTAATTCTTGTTGCAACAAGCTGTCTTACGGAAGAGTATGTCGTACTTATGAATGTAAGCCTAATTATTCAAAGTCTAATTCACTTATTTGAAACAAATCCAAAAAATTTCAAAAATTGAAAACAAAATATGATAAAAAGAATTGGAAAACAAAATCTAAAAAATCTTAAACCAAAATCTATAGAATTTGAGAAAAAAAAAATATCGAAAACAATATATGAAATAGAATGTGAATTTGAAATCTACAAGGAAAAGAAACTTATAAATGGATACAAGGAATAAGAAGGAAGATCATTATCTTACACTACACAATGGAGACGTTCTAAACTAATTGTGTTGTTTCCTTAGTTTTATTTTCTTCTTTGTAACTTTTCTTTCATTTACCTCCGCATGGAAGGCTAAACCTTTTTGGTTTGATTCTCTTTTGATTTCACATTGAATCTAGACGTTCTATGTAATTTAGTTTTGCTCTTCAATTTTTGTAACAAACTGTGTTGAACGGTCTGGTCTTTTTGAATTTTAATTACTGTTATTCGAATGATTTTTTGAACGTTTGTTTGATAATTCAAATTATGATATAATTCAAATTCTTCTTTAGTTTTCTTTATTTTGAACGTCTCTTATTTGCTTAATTCAAGAGTTAAAAAACTAAAAATCTCATTAGTAGATACTTGGAGATGAGTGAGACACTGAATGAATTGGTGAACACTTATTTCATTAAATAGATTTTGTTGAATTTGATTGATGTTTGTTTGGTTAAACTAATTCTATTTGCGAATTGGACGGATGCTAATAATATGATAACTAACGAAGAATTAAATGGTGAATGAACTCGACAATCAATCTTCTTTCTAATTCATTTTGTTCTTATTCCTTTTAATTTCTCAACAACAACAATAACAACCTCTTTCTAATTATCTACATTCAAAATTTTTATTTGGTTGAAACTATAGCGATCATATATCTACCTTAGTCACAAATTGACTTAAGCATTAATGATAATGATCCAGTAGCCTTTTTGCATGTTGTAAATGCATGTTGTAAATTGTGATAATTTTGAGAAATGTTTAGATGTCATGAAAGAAGAGTTAAAGTCCATGGAATTGAATAATGTTTGGAACCTTGTAGAATTGCTAGAAGGTCGCAAGAGAGTTGGTTCTAAGTTGGTCTTTAGGACTAAACATGACTTTCATAGCAACCTTGAATGTTATAAGGTCATACTTGTTTCCCAAGGTTATACTTAGAACAAGGGTCTAGACTATAAAGAGATATTTTTTCCTGTCTCATGAAAGCATTCCTTCAAAATTAGCATGGCTTTAGTAGGCCATTATGACTTTAAGCTACATAAAATGATGTGAAAAATTTCTTTCTTAATGTTACAATGTCAGACTTGTTGCCTAGGGTTTTAGAAGAGAAAATTTATACAGACCAGTCAATGGGGTTTTGGGTTGAAGGAAAGAAACACATGATTTGTAAATTAATGAAATAACCTTAAGCAAGCTTCCCGCTAATAGTATTTCAAGTTCAATGAGATCAATATGCAACCTTAAGCAAGTTTTGAGATATCTACACGGAACAAAGAATCATATGCTTATGCATAGAAGTCTAATAATCTTGAAGTGATTGGATAGTCAAATTCCAATTTTTTAGATGTGTGGATACAAGGAAGTTCACTTTAGTTATGTATTTCTTTTAGCTGGAGGAGAAATATCGTGGAGAAGTGGAAAACAACTTATTGTTCTTGTATCCACCATTGAAGTTTAATTTGTACCATGTTTTAAGGGTACAATTCAATATAATTGGCTATGAAAATTTATTTTAGGTATGGAATTATCAATAGTATTACTAGGTTGCTGAAAATTTATTGTTATAACTTTCACAGTGTGGGACAATGAAGTTGTCACTATAAAATAAATAAAAATATTCCACACTGTGACTCATGTAAAATATAATTATGTACCTAACTGTGATTTAATAAAAATAAAATGACTTATTAGTAAATATAGTATGCTATTTATTTTATAAATAATTTATGATAACCAACTTGATAAATGTTGGTTAAAGAAAGAAATTAGAGTTTTGTCTTTATAGTTGAGTTGTCTTTATAGTTGAGTGTTCTCCGCAATTTACCATAAAAAAATTATGGAAAAGAAAAGTGATTACAAGAGATAGATTGTATTAAGGAGATTGAATTTTTATTGTGTCTCTCATAGATCAAGATAAGTCTCTTTCATTATCAATTTTGGAAAGAGCTGATTGAGTTAAGGAGATTAAAGTTCTAGGTCTATCATGTACCAATATAGGTCTCTTTCACCATGTTATTCTATGTGAAAATTATGAATTTTAAGATTTATAGAATATTTATGATTGATTAATTTGAAATTATAATTGAACTAACACGTGGTATCATAGCCACACTTATTTGAATTTATGATTCTCTATCATTGATGACTTTTTCTTATTTTTAGTAAATCCTAAATTCAAATTGTGGATTTATGAATAAAATAATTAATTTTATTTCAGTAGAGGGATGTGATTTTGGATTTTGAATTTCCTTATATACGAGGGAGATTTTACTTGCAGTTTTCGTTGATCTATTAATGGTACGCTTGGCCTTGGATTTCAAAGAAATGAATCACTTTTCTAGTAAATGTGTTAGGATTGGAAAACCTAAATTATTACGATGCGCGACCAGTGAATTGGTTTTAATTGAACTTTTAATTTTTTTCTATGATTGTGAATGGGTCTCGCATGACTACCGTGATTTTTCATTGAAGAATAATGTAATTCATTTTGGATCAAGGAGATATTAACTTTTTCAAAAATTGAAATTCAATAACCAACGAACGAATGAACGAAAATTCAATTCAGAGATTTGACTTGTCGTGAGCTCTGATCATGACAGAAATAAAGAAATTTTGAAAATTTGATAAAGAATTTTGGTCTATGATTAAATTAAAGAAAATATTTTATAAATTAATTATGATTATTTTTTGTTGTATTAATCAAAATTAATTTATGAATTAATTAACTTTTGGGATTAATTGTACCATAGATTTGTAATTACCAAAATGGTTAAATCTTTACGTTTTGGTTAATTTTAAATTAATGATGATTTTTATTTCAATTGAGATTAGTTGTATGATAGATTTGTAATCACTAAAGCAATCAAATCTTTTATGTTTTGCTTAATTTTAAATTAGTGATAATCATAATTTCAAGTACCCATAGAATGAATGCTAAATTATAAATAATTAGTTTATGGATTAATAAAGTTTATTATTACAAGGCATTTATGGATGGTCCAAAGGTTGATTAGTTGTTCTTATAATTAATGGACATGACTAGTGGTAGATGTTGTATTACTAGTTTTGTTTATATATTCAAAGATAATAAGTTTTTTTTTTTAATTAATGCATATGCTTTACAATACTATTAACATCATTATGTTTTGTGTATTAATTATATGCATATAATTAATGCATATAATGTTGTTGTTTGAATTTATATTATAGGTTTAATATATGATTCAAAGTATTAATGTTAGACATTTGTTAATTGTAGTATTTGTTTCCATATCTTTACAATCAGAAGCTCTATATGTTTCAATATTTAATGGTAATTTTTTTTTATTGGAGTGAAGAAGTCTAATTTCACTTAGGTATGTTGGATCTTAATATGGTTTTTCATGTTAAGAAACATGTTGCTATTACTAAAGCTAGTAGCAGTGAAGAGAAAGCCCACTATAAGGCTTGGAAAAAAGTCAAATAAACTTAGTTTGATGTTTATGCAAATGAGCAAAACTAGTTCTATTAAGCCAATTCTTTCCAAACCTGATAGCTAAAGAGACTTACTTCAATCTCCTTAACCCAATCTATTTCTTGCAATTACTTTTCTTCCCTTACACACTTTCTTGATTAGCAATTGTGGAGAACCCTCACACTATAAAGATAAAATCCTAATTTCTTTCTTTAACCAACATCCATCAAGTTGGTTACTATTAACTATTTATAAAATAAATAACATCTCATATTTACCAATAGGTCATTTTTATTTTTATTAAGTCACATTCAGGTCCATAATTATATTTTACATAAATCACATTATGGAATATTTTTATTTATTTTTTAATAGTTATAGCTTGTTGTTGAAATTTATTTTCTTGGTAGGTTATTTTAAGGTGTGAACGTCTTCTTAGACTTGTGATCCAGTGACATATGCACAATATGTCGAGGACCACAACTCCATTGATCATCTTCTCTATTTTAAGGTTGTCAGTCATAAATGAATATTCAATTGGTTATGTTGAACTTGAAGTTTATTGTTGTTGAACGTCGAGTTGATGTTATTGTTAGACAAGCTCTTGGTCATTACAGAGCTTAACTTATATGTTGTCTTCACTTCGGATGAACTTGTAATATAGTGTATATGAATTCTAATAAAAATAATAATTTTCTCTTTGTGAGAACTTAAAAAAATTCTAAAGTTATAAGGATTTAGATTTGATCTTATCATAATAACTTGTGGTGATCAACCTTATAACTTATCACTTACCTTCTAATCTTTATTGAGCATGACATTATATCCTTTTTCAAATTGAATATTAGAACGATATCCTTCCGTGTTCTAAGGAGCAACTCTAGTATGCATTGTTTCATATTTTTAAAAAGGTTCTACCTTGCTTGATGAGAAAAAAAAAAGAAGAGATCGTTCTCTTATAAAAAAAACAATAAATGTGAGTGGTTTGAAAAAAATTTATCCAAATTCTGGTACAAACATTAAAAATTCCTAGTAAAGGATGGAATATCGTTGAATAGCTGTGAATGGATCAAAATTTCCTAATTAAGGAAATAAACTCTCTCTTTAAAGATGAACTTTGATTATAACATTTGAATACTCAACCAAGGTTTGTTTATAAAAAAAAATCTATTAACACTCAAAATAAATCAAAACTTAAAAGTAATAATAAAATGAAAGTAAAAGAAAAAATTCCTTTAAGTTTTTACTCTATGTTGATACTTATATGTATACTTGTTTGACCTCCTTAAATAATAGGGAACAGAAAAAAAATATAATCCATTTTCATGTACGGTCTTTGAAAATTATTGAATAGCAAAATATTACATTTAATTTCAATAATCATAATAATAGGAAAGGTGAAGTTATCCAAATATGTCCAACTTGTACAGTTATAAATCTATACGTTTATTGAGGAAGTGTCATAAATAAATGGAGCAGAATCATGAAAATATTGAAATATGGAGATTCTTTTTTTCTATTTCAAATGTGTCCACGCCCACCATGGTGATGAATAAAATTTTGTCATGTGATTTAAAAAATTGACTTACATTTCTTGTGCCTCTTCTATTGTCCTAAAAAAATATATGTTTCTCCTTCTCTTATTGATATTTTTATTTTAAAATTAGAAAATTTAGAAACAGTTATTTTATGTTAGAGATCTTATATATGTTTGACAACTTCTTTAAATTGATACCACCTTCTAACAACTCTTTATAATTTTTTATTTAATAATTTAATTTATTATTTTTATTTAATATATTAATTTAATATTTTATTCATCACATTTGTGAAATAATTTTGTTTACAAAATTTGATCTCAAAAGTTTTATTCAAAATAGCTTACGTGACAAGATATAAGTTTCAAGCTTGTTCATAGGTTTACGAAATTTCTTGTTCTCTTGTATTAGTTTAGTGTAATTGGAAATGGTTAAATTCATTTGAGTCGATCGTTGTCAATAGTTGTTAAATGAAATAAAGAAATGTTTTGCATGATTAACATGTGAAACCATAATCGATTAGAGTGTTAGTCGGTTGGAATTATATTTGTGAAATGTAGATTTATATTGTTATGAAATAATTTATACGTGTAATTAAAAAAATATTATATTTTATATTTGTTAATAAAACACTTTATCAAATTTAAATTAGTTTTATCATAAAACAAAATTATAATTTTACAATTTCATTAATTAAATAATTTTTGTTTAATCACATTTATCATATTATTTATAAACTCATAAATTCTTTCTTGATTTTTCTTGACTTCTGTTTTTATTAAATCAAATTCTCACCTCCCAAACTCTTTTCCTTTATAATTCCATCTTCTTTTCATTCCCTAAAACAATCAAACAAAGAAAAAATGCCTGTAAGATTATGTTTTTGAAGTGGTGCAAAGTTGCTATCATATGACTTTCCCTCGTTGGAATACTAGCATTAAACATGCAGCAATAGCGTAATTAAAGCAAAGATGGAAGGGCCAACCCCCATCATCATGTATATATTCTGCACGTTCAACACGTTATTGCTCTCTCCATCTAACCATAGCAGCACCTCCTCACTACTATATATTTCTGCAAAAACCCACCAACATTCTCCACCTATGCTCCCCTTCTTTCTCGCTTCAATAACTAAGAAGCAGAGAGATCAAAATTCACTTTAAACAGAAAAAAATATACATGTAAAGATAGCATGCACGACATCATGAGTACTCTCTTTCTCGTTATCCTTCTTTCACTACTCACTGTAATCGCAGTTTCCCTTAACTCTCATTGCTTCAAAACGCACTTTTTCGATTTCTATTATAGTATTATGTTTACGTATAACAGATGTGCCTGCAGGTAGGTTTCGGTGGTCGCCACATACAAGATAAAAACCCGTTTACTCCAAAGGCTTCAGTGGCACGCTACTGGGACAAGCACGTCCGCAACACCTTGCCAAAGCCCTCATTCCTTCTTTCCAAGGCCTCCCCAATGACCGCCGCCGACACCGCAGCTTTCACAAAGCTTGCCGCCACCAACACCCTCTCTACACGGTTGCCGGACTTCTGCTCCGCCGCTCACCTTCTCTGCTTCCCTGAGTTACGTCCAAGCAAGGAGAAACACACAGGAGTCGAAAATTTTCAAACCTACAACGACGGCCAGAACTTCACCAACTACAAACCCGATAGAGCAGGCGAAAGCAACACCTTCAAAAACTACTCCAACGACCTCTTCAGCACTCCTGTCAACGATTTCCGTCGATACGGCGGAGGAATCGACCACAATGAAACTTTCATTCGCTATGCCAGCGACACCAACGTCGCCGACCAGAGCTTCCACACATATGGCAGCAACGGCGCCGGAGGCTCCAGTGAGTTCAAAAATTACTCTCCAAATTCAAACGTCGCCGACCTGCGATTCACCAGCTACTCCGACAAGACCACTGTGAGGACACAGTCCTTCTCCAGCTACAACGAGAAGGCAAACGCAGGTGAGCAGACATTCCGGAGCTATGGCAGGAACTCCTTTGGAGCCTCAAACAACTTTACAGCCTATGGAACAGACTCCAACACCGCCTCCTCTGCCTTCACCAATTACGGCAAGAAAGGCACGGGTTCCAGTAACAAGTTCACGAACTACGGCGTTAACATGAATAATCCCCAAGAGAAATTCAAAAGCTATGCAGATGGAATCCAGAGTTTCTCCAACTATAGGGACCAAGCTAACGTAGGTGACGATACGTTCCAATCCTACGCTAAGAACGTATCCTTTGCCGAAGTGGATTTCAGAAACTACGGCAACTCCGCCAACCCTGGTTCCGACACTTTCAAAGGTTACGCTAAAGGAGTAGAAGATAGCACGGTTGGCTTCACCGGCTACAGCGTTCAAACCAACGCTACCTTTAAGGATTACGGCAAAGAGGGTGTTTCCTTCGCTTCTTACAACACCTCTTCCTCTTCTTCAACACTTGAAAGCAATTTGGTAAAAAGGTGGGTTGAACCAGGTAAGTTCTTTCGCGAGAGCATGTTGAAGGAAGGAAACGTGATGGCGATGCCAGATATAAGAGATAAAATGCCCCAAAGATCATTTTTGCCCCGCTCTATTCTCGTGAAACTGCCCTTCTCTTCTTCAAAGATTGAGGAGCTGAAGAGCGTGTTTAAGGCGTCCGATAACTCCTCGATGGAGAAGATGATGATGGGGTCTTTGGGTGAGTGCGAGAGAGCAGCCAGCGTGGGAGAGATCAAACGTTGTGTGGGGTCTGTGGAGGATATGATTGATTTTGCAACCTCTGTTTTGGGCCATAATGTGGGTGTTTGGACCACTCAGAACGTAAACGGATCCGGTAAGAATGTAATGGTGGGTCGGGTCAAAGGGATGAATGGTGGCAAAGTCACCAAATCTGTGTCTTGCCACCAGAGCTTATTCCCTTATTTGCTTTACTATTGTCACTCCGTTCCTAAGGTTCGGGTCTACCAAGCGGATATATTGGATCCGGAATCCAAGGCCAAGATT
>Ga0099824_1005517_pt1 | contig 17778 bp, 8 predicted proteins | sample SiratrowhiteBW_FD_76837 | JGI IMG/M metagenome (GOLD analysis project Ga0099824, IMG submission 76837) | Root nodule microbial communities of legume samples collected from California, USA - Siratro white BW | ecosystem: Host-associated > Plants > Roots > Nodule | place: USA: California... | reverse complement strand
GAAGCTGTTCTTCAGAAGCAGTGTTCCATATTTAGCAGTCATCTCAGTGATCTTGCAAATGACCACAATCTTTATGAACTTGCACTTCTGTTCCGTTTACTTAGACAAAGAGCTCATCATGTTTCCGCAGGTTCAAATTATCTTCACTCTGTCCATATAAATTATTTTGTTATCATATTTATATTACTCTTTAAGTATCTAGTAACTAACACAACATGAGTACCCATGCAATAGAGTGACTTAGAAAAGAAAAGGATATTTGATCCACGCTTTTCGGACCAAATAATGTAGATTAGAGAAATGGATTTGGTGAGTTCAATCCTTTGGTCCGTTTATAAAAGTAGTCACATATTCATTATTTATAAAAAGGATGGATTGGTAAAGTAGGTTTTAGTGTTATTTTATAATAGTTTATGAGTTATTTATCTTTTGAAGTTTGGTGTTGTTGGAGGATTTGAAAGATAGTATATGCTTGTTGATTGTAAAACAATTTAACAATTACAAAACATTTCATCGAATTGTCTTATCTCCTTTTTATGTCTATAAATTAGATGCTTCATAGATTCCACATCCTCATCATTTTCTAACCCTTTTATTTCAAATCAAATAAATTTTAATAATTTTTTATTTTAAAACAATTTGATTTGATCAATAGTTAAATATGATTTCACAATACATAAACATAGAAACTTTCCTTTCACACGAGATAGTAAAGTACTGAATTGTAAAAAATTAAATTTAATCTTATCATAACATGTGATAATCCATCTCCATAATTTATTATTTACGTTCTGACTTTTTTTGAGTGCCATCAACATCCTTCTCCAACCTAAATATTATAACAATGTCTTCTGTCTTCTCATCAATAACATGCCATTATGTTTCACCTTTATCTTTTCATGTAATAATTTATCTTTTCATGTAATAAGATAAGATCTATCCGGTCCGTTTTCATCTTCACTCCGAAACTATTCGTATATTTAGATTAGAAGAAGGCCTATTTATCCATAATGGAATAATACATCCACAACTAATAGGATAAACAAAGAAATTTTGCCACACTGAAAGTTGTTCATGTATTTTCCCAAAAGAATAAACCTACTTTTAGTCTGGGTTCCTAACAATAATAAGAAAAAATGAGAGATCGATTACAAAAAATGTTTTATTGAGCAATAAAATCAAACATAGTGAGACTAGGTCTGTTTAATCGGGACTAAGAGAAAGATTTGTCATAATACTATTATTCCACCACATGTCCTAACACTATTACACTTCAGATCTAGTAATCGGTTTTTCGTGTTCGATATGATTAAGAGTTAAATTTCATATAGTTTATGATTATAGCTTACTTTTTAGCTTGAGTAATTCCAGGAAAATGAATATATAAATATGCCACCCAGCTGCTGACACGTAGTAACCTTGTTGTCTTAATAAACGAAAACTAAAGTGCAATGTGACGGATCAAATCGCGTATTGCTTCTGTAAGAATGCATCAATTTCGTCTTGGAAGTGGTAATCAATATTTAAGCACATCATTGCATCAACCATGCAAATTCCTTGGGTTGAACTTCACTGACATTCCTTAAAGTTTTGAGAGAGTTTTGCTACAGTTGCTTGAGGTTTGAAGCAGTGAAGGCACGATTGTAAATGGAGCCCATGGAAAAAAAAAATGTGTCTAAATGATGGGAAGGACAGGAAAAAAGAGTAAAAATTATTATTCTATATCATCACTTTAAAATTTTAATATATTATTCACAATCAATAATTCTAAAATATAGAATATATCTAATAATTTTATTATTATTTTTATTTAGTGAAAAATATTGTGATTTAATATAATAGATTACGATATAATAATTTAAAATTGTAATATAAAAATAATATATTAAAATAAAATTATAATTATGCTAGTGAATAATGACCTTTTCTTAAAAGGGTACAATTTTAAAATTAATCTATTGACATAAAATAAAATATAAAATAACAAATGTAATTAATTTATTTATATCAAACGATAAAACTAAAATTATCTTAATAACACACAAAAATACTTTAATTATCTCAATTTAAAATATTTTTTAGCACTAAACTAGTAATAATTAATGATAAGGAATAAAAAAGCCAGAAATTAAATGGATCTAAACATAAAAAAAAAATTAAGGACTAAAATAAAATATAATTATATTTACGGATATTGAAAATATATTTAAATTTATATTTTTTCGTTAGTTTCTCTTTAGTCATAATTTATTGTGAAATTGTTAATAAGACATTCAATCATTGTACACACAAGTCGATTTATTAATTGGTCTATCATTTAAAAAGGAAATACAGAATCAAAGATTTCATGAATTGCTTATCACTTATAATAATATGCATTTATTTATTACTCGTGATTTATTTTTTGATAAAAAAAAGTGTAGGATATTGTTAATGACTTATTTAAGGAGGTTAAATAAAAACATTAAGTGTTTTTATTTATAAAAACATTGAATAGTTTTATTTCTAAAAACATTGGATATTTTGTAGTGCCTGTACGATATCGAATTTATTTTATTAGTATTTAAATTTCAAAAATAGTGTTTATATATATTAAATAAAAAAAACTAAAGTTAGGACAAAATGATTGTTCGTCGAAAGCCCATTAAGAATGGGCTTTTATTTGCTGCATCGAACTACCCATTAAAGAAGATAAGTCTTCGGCCCAAATAAACAAACAACTAAGTGTATAAACTAATCTAATTTAATTTTCTCAAATTTGAGTTTCCTCGAATTAAAAAAAAAAAAAAAAACTCAGGAAATATTTTATCGCCTAATCTTTTTTTCTTTTAAGGTTTATCAATAAATTACAATATTATTTATCTGAAAATTATTTACTAGCCCTGTCATTTTAATATATGTCTGTAAAAGCTACCTAATTCCATAATTAGAAGGGTTAAAGTGTCACTCTTGCCTTAATGTCTGTCTCTCCAAATCCTTCATTTATATTAAGACGTTGATCCGACCAACCCAGTTTTCCAAGGTTGCATAACATCTCAAATCCTATTATCATTATTATTATTATTAGTATTAATTTTCAATCTATTATATTGGTTAACCCCATTAGTCTTATTTTAATAATCTATTGTATTGGTTGCTGAATTTTTTACACAGCCATTTCAAATTCAAATGTAGCAAACAAGTGATGATGCTGAAGTGACAGTAGGAGTATTGTAGGTAGGTTGATACAATAATCATTCCTCTCAGCTGCACAAAGCAAACAAGTGACATATTCTCTTTGTATAAAATCATATGTGAAATCTGTTACATAGAATATGATATCTGTACATGATTTTCATAACTTTAGATGAACACAAAATTCAGGGTCAAATCTGAAACTAAACATCATGAACAGAGTTTTGGCAAGTACATAGCATTGCTCATAATATGAGTCCCTGACCTCTTTAGTTGGGTCCCACTCTGCATTCCTTCTGCATCTCCTCTAAGCTCTTCGCCATCATAGCTTCTCTTCTCAACATCCTCTCTCACCTCCATGTTCTTGAAGCTTTTACGAAATACGGATTCAAAAAAGTTTTTCAAATGATCATTTTCCTGAAGCAAGGTTTTCATTCGGCTTTGTTTAGTAACGTAAGCTCTAGGTTTTGCCTCTGCAGGAAACACCAAGCTTCGAGTAAGATGTCTCAAAAGTTCTGCTGACAGCTTCTCGTGGTTCAGTGTACCGCAGATACCCATCTTCTCTTTGTCACTTAACCCTGCATGGACCTATGAATCTATATCAATGACCGAAAGAGACTTCAAAAAACAATACACATTGATACAAAAAATAGTTGCAGCAATGATCAATTAGAAGCTGCAAGCTTTCTGAAGTGAAAAGTTGCATTCAAGTATTATAGTCTTGCAATCATAGAACAATGCAAAGTGGTAGTTTTACCTTTAGATACATGTCCATGGCTAGGTATAATTGATCATGAGATTCCCTTGCAGTATCTGGGAGCACGGTAATCAATGCTTCAAACTCACAAGCTTTGATATGGGGATCTGGAGCAACTTCCACAAGGAACAAATCCATCATTTTCGCAACCCTCTTAAGTCGATTTGAATTTAACTCAAAAGTGTCTCGAAACAAAAATATGTGTATCAGTCTAAGGACAAAACCAACATCATATGCTTGACCCCTCCCATGTGGAGATGGAGGAGATGGAAGAAGTAAATAATCAATTGTTGTTTGATCCAGAAGAGGACCTATGAGACTTTCTATCTTGTCTATGAAACTTGTGCTCATTTTCAAACCTACAGCCATTCGATTTAGATTGAACAAATCCTTGCAACAAATTGATCTCAAATCTAGCAGCAAAAGAAGATTGATAACAACCTCGGTAGCCTCAATCTTTTCATCCTGCACAGCACCTAGACAAGTTGAGTTGTGATAGTAGAACAGAAATCTAGAGACCACACCATGATCAAAATCATAAGATAGCATTGTCCTTATGAGCTTGTCCAACAAATCAACCCTCAAGAACACAAGATGTTCAAACCACCACGTGGCTCCAGAGCAGTTATTTCTTAGGCTGTTATTGCTGCTTGTATCACAAGAAAACTGGAAGCTGGATCTGTTGGAGGAACATGTATTTGGACTTGTAATGCCTGGTGATGCCAGCCTCTCTATCAAGTGATCCATAATTCTCTCCAGAATAGCCAAATAACCTTTGAAAGAAAACAACTCTTGACACTGTTTCAATGCTTCAACGAGCTCAGACCAAGTCCAGAAACGAATTCCTTCGAGAAATTTTTCGATGTGGGGTTTCAAGTTGGGTGTTTCAGGACCATTATCACATTCCATCTCCATGAAATGAGCAGCAGAACATAGCAGGGACATGTTTGATGGAGATGGAGTTACCTCCATACCACTACTGTAGCAAAGTCGTGCTATGAGCTAAAAAGCATGTGTACCCATGGAAAGTCGCAAAATATAACTTTCACTTCCACATTTATGACCAAGAGTTACCAAAAAAGTTGCTAAATTTACGGGACAAAAGTGACAGAATATTCTGCACAGCATTAACGAAGGTTAGACGGCCAGCAGAATTATTGAAAAACATTTGATTTCTTCACCAAAGAAAGTAAAATAGTGTTATAGTGTATGAAAGTCACAAATAAGGTATACAATTTTCAGGAAAACAAACAGAACAAGATTTTCTTTAGAGAACATGTGTATGTTCTTCTATATTAGATAGTGTGAAGAGAAAAAGATACAACATGTATCATGGAATTATATAATAAAGAGCAATGATGTTTTAACATCTATTTTTGAAATACTTAACTGATAATTTTTCTCTTCACGTGACATTGTGTCACTAATAAGATTTTTTTTCTCTCTATTTTATGATTCTCTCACAAGTGCCTACTAGCATATTAGGTGAGTAAATATCATTTTCCCGTACATGTGATGATGATAGAAGAAAGCCTGAACCAGAAGACCCTTTGAGAAAATAAAGTAAATTTGTAAGAAGGGAAAGACATAGGTGATGATGCAGTTCGTGCAGAGCATGATGAGAGGAACAGTGGTGCTAGCAGGTCCACATGCCTGCCACACTTTAAGGTGTAATTAAATGTTAAGTGTCTATTTCTCATGCTGTTGGGAGTAACGACCCTGCGCATGCTAATCACCAACTGTTTCACTCGAAGTTACTTCAAAAAATAGAATAGAAATAGAGAGTTTCACCTTTTTTATCATGAAAGTTTTATCTCCATTGTGGTATTCACTTCAAGATCACAGTGCTCCAACATTAATGGGAATGCATGCCAAGGTGCATTTGAGGATTAGGAAGCTTGGGTGGCATGTCTGTAAATGACAAAATAGAGAATAGGGAACAAAAGAATCATTAGTAACAAAAAAAACCACAGAAGAATGATGTGAATAGAAAAGTTTAAAAGGTTGTTTTTTTCTGCTTATTGTCAACAAAAGAAACGAGCATGTTGGTGTTTTCTGAAAAAGTAAATAAAGGGAAATATTGGTAACATTAGGCAAAGAAATTGATAATACTGGAGGAAAATAATGGAAGTCAACGCAATAAATAGTGCAAAGGTTTGATCGATTATTTCATTAAAACTAAAAGAATAGTGTAAACAGTGTAAAATTTAAAATAATAGTATAGTAGTAAAGGAGGAATATGTGCTAATAAGTTATTATAAACTTTTTTTGTTATCTAATTTCAACTTATGGATAATGAAAAAAAAAAAAGATTTTTCATAAGTTGTGTTTGGCTACCGAATTAAAAAATGGGGACATGTTTGGAAGCAACTTTAGAAACACAGAACACAATTCTGACCATGCGTGTTGATATATTGGTAACTAAAGTAAGCCATAATTCAAACTGAACAAGGTGTCGTTAACGTTGCACTTTCCTTTTTCCGTTACTCATGCCACCAATTTTTGGGGTTCTAACTTTTACTTTGACCAACTAATTCAGTGGACAATGGATCCCACTCTTTAGGTTCAACAATGCTAAAATCAACACAATTCACAAATCCAGTTTCTTGGTTCACTGTTTTGGAAAAGTAAAACTATAACTATAACTTAACTGTCATGCATGATTTGGCATACAATAACAAATACAAGGAGTAGTAGAACTCTGCATCTTGTTTTCAAATATGAATTGAAAAGACGAATTTATTCTATTTTATGACATGTTAGGTCATCTTCAATCTATTAACTCATTTAAAATTGTTAAATGGATCTTATATTATTTTGCACCACTTGTGTTTACTAATTAACAAGAATTACGAAGAAAGCAACGAACTCCATCAGCTGCTACACGGGCAATCATGTGTATGCCTCGTGTTTCTAGGATCAGAATCATGGTTGAAATTAATGGTCTTCGCTTTATGTTCATCAAGTTTCAAAAAAATAAGTTTTCTTCTCTTCTCTTGTTAACTTTGTTTTTGTTGAAATATTAATATTATTTTAATTGGAAGAACATATGAAGAGCGAAAAAAAATAAACAAAAGTAATTTAGTTTCAGAATAAAAATGGCTTGTGAAATTTCGAAGAGTGTTGTTTGTCTAATGGGTCGTTTCTATTTAAAAAATACTCAACAAGTTCTTCATATATTATGTTTAGATTGAAGTTAGAAAAACATTTTTATAAATTTGAATGCCCAAAATAAAATAAAATGTTTATGTTTGAATGTATTTATGTACAACAAGAATTATGTTTGAGAGGGAGAATAGAATGGAAGAATTGGATCTGAGAGACACTTTTCTAATAGAGTACAATATATAACAACACTTTTGTAGTGTTATTTCTTATTTTTTTGTTGATTAAAAAATTGCAAAAAAGTTACACTGATATATAATTCGGTGTAATATGACTGAACTTAATTTTTTGTTGGAACAGAATAACATGGGAATGAGTGATGATGATAAGGAGTGTTGTGGTATGTTTAATTTGATTAATTGGTGGCTATTATTATTCTCATTCTTTTCCACAACAACATCACTTCGCATTTAATGATCCATCAATGGCCTTCATGTTAATCACACCATCCACCATTCTTGTCGGCCTACACTTGCTAACCCTAGAATCATTAACAGGCCCCTCGATTTTACCCTTTCTTTTTATATCTTTTTATTTTTACCATAAATAGACTTCAATTGCAAATAAAGAAATTTCATAATTTGAATAAAACATTGCACCAGGTTTTCGTCACAAGATCTAAGCACATTTCAATCTGTCCATGGATACTTGTACTTTGACATCTTTTTATTATTATTATACCAGCGTTACAACTTTTATTATTATTATTATTATTATTATCTTAATAACTTTTTGTAATATTTAATCACAAACGTATCCTTCATTATACTTTTATTAATAAAATAATCAAATCAAGAATTGTATACAACTCTTCCTATGTCTTAACTTCGCCTCTAGTTTTAAATTTTCTTTCAGCCGCAAGACTATATTTATATCAAACCCACATACGTACTGTTCCAGATTTTTATTTTAGCTTTTATACTAGTCTTCATAGTGATGTATTGCGAATAATTTTCTGATAGAATAATGGATAACTTAAATTTCAAGATTTCACCTTTATTTTAAGAAAATAAAGAAGAAGTTATAACTAAATTTTAATTTGTTTTGATACATCAACTGAAATTTAGAGTAAAATCTTGATTTCTTTCTATGATAAAAACTGTTTTAACTGAAAATAATTTATAATTATTTCAACAATTTTTTTTTTCTTAACTTCAGAAAACCTTGTTCGAAAAACTGTTTTTTTTTTGTCACACATTAATATCTTAATCATTTTTCAGCAAATTAATCCAAACAAAACTAATTCATTATTGAAATATTTTCAGCAGCTGTTCAAACGCACCCTTATTATGTTAATAATATTCTGAACTATTACTTCTTTTGGCAATAGCGTAATGCAAAGTTAAAACAAATGCAGTTTCAGCGGTCATGATAATGCAGTAGTGATCAAACAGTATCACTCACTGCGAAAATTATTTAGATTAATGCCAGCATCAGCAATACAAGTAAAATATAAATTCAGTCAAATATAACAAATATGAGGCTTCGAGCGGGCCATAATTTATGCACACATAGTCTCAAACTTCATTTAGCAACTACAATGCCCTACAATTTACGTCAATATAGCAATTACTAAGATCAATATATAATATATCAAAGAAATTGCTTTCTACATGTATTCTACATTTTGGCACACAAATACCAAGATAAACAGTATGTATACATATCACAGTGCCGGAGAATGTAATTGGATTTCATGTCACCTATACTCGGGCAAAAGTCAAGAAAAAATATTCCAATATAATTATATTTTGAAATATCAAAGAATTTTCAGTTTACCCTTGGCCACAGAATCCTTAACAAGTTCCATATGGCAAGAAGCTTTCTGAGCTCCAGTCAACCCAGAACAGGTGCCACTGGCCCCTAAGGTGACAGCAAAGTAAAGATAAACAGTACAGAGAAGAGTTAGCAGAACAAGAGCAGATAAGAGGAAACGATGCCTCTGGACAAGTGTGGACCAACTACCCAGTTCATCCTTTCTCCTGAATGAGGGAGACTTCAGCCGAGGAGAAGACAGTATGGAGTCAAGAACCATGGCTTCAATATCAACCCTTTTGCAAACCCCTGAAGCTGTACATCATAAAACACCAGTCAATTTGTTAGTCTATGTATGTGCAATGTAATGTAAAAGGCTTAAATGATGACATCAGTATAGCCATACAAATCCCATGCTTCCCAGTTTTTATTTTCATGTTTCTACACAATCACATAGACATACTAACATATACTTTGGCTTCTAGAAAATATTCGTTGGGGTTTTAATGTCAATTAACAGCTAAAACGTGACTAGAAGAGTAAACTCGCTGTAATCATGGTCAAATATCAGTTCAGAATCTACTGAGAAAGTCTTCGAATAAATTTGTCTTTGGTCTTCCCTCAAACAAAATTTAGACTCTCACGCCTAATAATCCCGGAAAAGGAATAAGTGCCATAAGACAGTGTCATACACAGACAGTGCCTCACAAATCAAGCCATGAGTGCAAATTCAAAGAAATCTGCAAGCATGACTTTGGCTACAACATCTAAGGTTCTTCTACTCTCTTCAAAAGCATCGCGAATTGCGGCCACATTTGTCCCCAATTTTCAACAATATCCAAGATCGCAACAAAAAGTGACTGTACTCTCCATTGAAAACCCTAAACACTGAAAAACCTCACAAACAAAGGCACATTTATGATTTCACTCTGACTACAGATGAATCGAAAAGAGAACAACAACCCTCGACAAAAACACCAAAACTCCCAAAGACCAAAAAAAAAAAAAAAAAAAAAAAAAAAAAACCCAAAAAAAAAAAAACAAAACCCCCAAAAAACCAAAAAAAAAAAAAAAAAAAAACAAAATAAGCCCCTTCACTCCTATTTCACCATCCAACTCCACTTTACAACTAAAATAAACGTAGATCTTTCTCCTTTCCCAATTCTCGCAACATTATACTATTACACAAACATCCGTACGAGTCACATCCACTCAGCAGCAAAGAAATCACAGAGTATAATTGTCAATCAGAAGAAGGTATCATTCTTAGGGTTGCATGATTATTAAGTCACTCCCAAATCGATCCAATGGTAAGAAAACTGAACCAGATTGAAAAGGAATACGGCGAGAGAAGTTGTGAATCTGAGTTGTTAAGTTTCAATCAACAGCAGTAGCGATCGATAGACAGTTTAGTCGAATGGTGAAGTAATTAGAATTAATGATGTTACGCAATATGAGGAATAAATTGATGTAGCGAAAGATGAAAGAAAACTCAGATCTAACGATATAGTGATAGAAAAAGACACAATAATACATACCTTCCCCTTCACCTTAGAAGAGGTGCCTTGGATTTGCGATAAGAGAGGAGACGATATTAGACACTTGCCGCACAATTTGCAAAATAACGTGTGAATCTTACGCCAATTCCTCTTCTTATATACAACTCCGCAAGAACTATATAAAGGTGGCTCAATACGCGTATACAACTCACACTCTTCTTATTATCGGACTAATTTCTATTTTCTTTTCTAATAATTCTATTTTGTCCTTTCGATTTTCAAAAAGTCACCTAATCCAGAGTTTTTTTGTTTGTTAGGTTAAAATTGGCAGGGCCAGTTGGCCGATTTTTTTGTTGGAAGACATTGATACATGTATTAATTTGGGAACGCTTTTTGGTCCATAACTTGGGGCACCGCCCATACCAACGTAACTACTCACATGTCATGGTCAAGAAAACAAAGATACCCCAGGCTTCCTCTCATTAATTGAATCATTGGGCTTCACTACCTAACACCTCTTGAGCCCACTAACTCACTCCTCTCTAGCCCATTTTCATCCGTATACTGCCTCCAATACAACTCCCAGTGGGCCTTTCAATAACAATCAGCTCTATAATGGACCCATAAACCTGTAGACCATTTTTCTTAACGGGGTAACACCGACCACCTCGTATGTGAAGGGACCCGTTGGTACAGAATTTGGCACTCGTGCTTTGTGGGGATTGTCTCGTGAAAAAATAAGAGGAAAAAAATTAATTAAAGGGAAATTATTTGATTAGATAAAAAATAAGCGAGAACCAAAATAATTTTATTTATTATTTTTTAATTTGTTAATATTGTTATTATAAAATTATTATTTTAAAATATTTTCAATATAATTGATTATGGTGCAAATAGATTGAAAGTGGGTGTTTTTTCAGTAAAACCTTTTAACTGATCATGTTTTTTAAAATAAATATTTAAAAATAAAATAAAATGTTTAATTATGTTCTTTATTTTCAAAAAAATCCTTTTAAAATCTTAACAACATAATTGAATATGTTCCAATATAATTATCTTTATATAGCGAGCAATGAGCATATCACTTTTGACCCTTCTTCTTTTACTATTGAATAACATGTCTATTTTTTATTTTTTTTTCACGATATCTTTTACTAAATAACGTTATCCTTCATCTTCCCACACAAAAAGAAACCTCAATAATAATTGGTAAATAAATATTTTATTAATACTTATTATTTTTAAATCTATGCCAGCATTGGCTTAGGAAAAGGCGGATTTCGGTCTGGGTGGTTTATTCATCTCATATTATATAATATTATACTTAGATAATTAAAATAGTAAATAAAGACATTGTAAATATACGAGTTTTTTTTTTAATAAATTTTTTTATGTAAAAGATAATATTTTGACAATTATCTTATAATAATATAATAATATGAATAAAGGAAGTTATTTATGTTTAAATACCATTACTCTTTTTCTACATAGAATAAATTTATGTTGATTTATATACAAAAAGGAGCAAAGAAATATGAAAGGTCTAAACTAAAATATGTAAGAATCACTTCTGAGACAGGTGAAGCTTGGTGTTGTTAAAAGCTACTTATCCTTAAGCTTGGGCTGACCCTTCTAAACTTGGGTGTTTGCTGTTTGCAGATTACCACAAAGCAAGGGAGAAGGGCTCTGGGATTTAAGACGTAAAGCTCCTCAACATCTGAATGCCCATTAATTGTTTCTGCCAATGAATCAAACTCTGAATCACCCCTTTCTTCAATTCCTTCAAGAGGGCTATAAATTCTCCCAGCTATTACTCTGCAAACTATGATGGACTTTCTTGAAAATGGTCTCTCATGGGATGTCAAAATGGAAATGGATTCAAAGGCTTTCCCACTTGTGGAAGTGGTGTAAACCCCCAATGCACCTTTGAACTCCCTGTTGCTCGAGAACCCATGTCTCAGAATTTGACATATACCACAATAGTCTAGAGTGCACAGCCTATAAGAACTGTTTATGCCCAGAGAGCATGCAATGGTTGTGCCATGGAATCTTAAAAGTTCGTTTCCATCAGCCACACAACGAGGGTGCTTCTTCTGTAATTTCTCAGCCTTTTCCTTCACCTTTTCTCTGTGCTCCTCAAAGCAAGCAAAGGTTTTTGGTATGTTCAGAACCTTTAAGATGCACTCAATCTCACCCAACATGCTTTCAGCATAAACCGAGCTTGTTCCACATATTGTTTCTATGATCTGTCTCGACGAATCTTCCTCAAGTTCAATCACTACAAAAACAGTACACGTTGATAAACTATGTTTTTTTACTGCAAGTATATTTCTTTCCATAAGTTTATGCCATACTGAACCATAAGATGAATAAAATAAAAACACAAGACTTGGAAAGATGAAGCCCCTTAAACTCTTGACCCTTCAATTCAAAATATTAGTCTGTTATTACCTGAATGGTGAGAGATATGGTGTGCTTCTACAGCAACAAGATTTTTTAATTTCTCGCCACATTTATGACAGGTTAACGATGAGCAACCATCAGAATCCATCTGAACCAAATTGGAGGAGACATTTGCTTCATTGTGATCTACAGGATATGCTATCCTTGAAGATGTAGCTGACCTTCGTGTTCTAAGAGAAGCTTTATTGCTGCTATTGCTTTGAGGACAAGAAAAACGTCGACTTGTTTCACGGTTTGAGCTATCAAGAGTAATCTCATCGATTATGGGACCAGTGATGTCAATCTCCCCTTTGAAACTAAGGGGATTTTTAGAGTGCCTCTTGCTTCCTTGGATGAAATCTTTGGTATTTGAACTCTCCAGATTGCCTAACTTGGTTTTCTGATTACCCTTTTGTTGCCTAATAATATTTGGATCATGAACATGATTTGGCTGTGGTTTGCACTGAAGGGTCTTCTTCAGAGAAAGCCAAGCCTCAAACATTCTCTCTTTTTTCCTTATGCTCTTAAAGGATCAACATTCAAAAGGCTTTGGCAGAAGAAATGTGTAGAATATTTCCACGAACCAGTAACCATTCCAATTCCAAGAGAAAGAAAACAATCAAGGAATCTTGTCCTTCAACTACAGAGTTCCTTCATATACAAGCTGTTTTTTCCTTTTCAGTAAACACACAGATATTCCATGGGCAACACAATATGCATTATAATGATTTCAGTAATTGAATTGCCATAAACATGTAGTTTGATCTTGAAGCCTTCTAATAACTTGAGAATCCCCATTTATTATTCATGATTCAAGCAATCTCCAACAAATTTATATCATTTAAAGTTTTCTGATCTTTGAACAATCAACCCCCCAGGAAACCATCCAATCATTTTTTATTTCAAATAAAATATTACTCTGTGATGTTGAAATTGAATTAATCAACAACGAAATATAAGCAGGTGACAAAATAAACAACTTTATATTGTGCTTTCAGAACTCTTCAGTACATGAGCTTCACGCAAACAGTTTGAATTCTTGAGAACATTTCCTTCTTTAATTAATTATTTGTGTCACAATGATTAAGACTCATTAATTTATTCTTTCAATAATTATAAATTTATAAAGCAACCACATGAGCTCTTGGCCATGTCCATATTCTAGATTGTCTTTGGTTTCATTGGTATTCAATGATTTTTAGTTGTGAATATATAATACTATAATGACTCCTAGAGCCAATACCCATCCAAACATGGCTACCTATTTTTGAATTTAGATTTATCATTTCACTTGAATATTGAACCTTTTACCTCCCATTTGAAAAACTAAACAAAAGGGAAAGATCCTACACAAAAAAGTGCAAGATTTAAGTTACGCCAATATTAACTAATAAGTTATAGGATTCTAAAGAAGAGTTTACTTATTTCTAAGCTAATTGATATAGTATCACAAAATAACTATAGGAAAGTTTTGACCAAAACAGATGAAAATGTGAAATTCAAAAAATGTTAAGAGAATAAAATGTTCTTTACTTGAAGTAGATGTTGATAAAACCACGAGCGGCACGTTCAATAATATGCGGAAAATTTTTCTTTTAGCAAAAGTGAAGAATCTTTTCAGATTTTAATACATTAAATAAATAATTAATACATAATTATATTTAAAATGACTTTTTCTTGTAAGTCTTGTCTAGAGCTTAATATAAGTGATATATATCTGAAATTATAAGAAAAACAAAATGTGTTTGTGGTTTGCTAATCATTGATGGATGATTGGAAATCAATTGTTTTTATCTTTTGAAGCAAAACGTGTTTCACTTACAAGCTTTTAAATCAGGCCTTTTCCCTATAAATCACATTGCTTTCATGTTTAAGTAGAACAACCTTTTCAAAGCTTAGTTTCATTATATTAATTTTTACCATAAGGAAGGAAATGAAAAGGCCTAATTTTGAAGTAAGAGTAGAAGTTCATTTGGAATACTTGTTCTCTACCTTTGCTAGTGATACTCTGCTTTCCTTGCCCCCAATGGAACGAATCTTAGAAAGGCAAAGACAACTAGAGTACGAATAAAGTAAATTGTAAGGACAAAATGCATGATACTATAATCACACTTAATCTGACATAATTTTTTGTTAGACATCATGCATGTATCATTTACTAATGACAATTGTGTTAATATCAGATAAACTCCCTACATATAACAAATTTCCTCCAAATATTCAATGCAATTGCATATCCATAACTTCTAACTTAAAATAACTGGTTAAACTAGTATAAATTTATGTATGATCTCAGATATTTGATAATATGCAGCAAAAGTGGTCCAAACTTTATTCTCATTCCTTAATTAGAGATTGTAGGGCATCACTGTTAAATATATATATAGTGTAGTGCCATAAAAAAATGCATTACCCCTACTACATCCTCTTCTCTTGAGCTTCTACTGTATCAGGGAATCATGGCCAAAAACTATGGCTTCCTTATATGCATACTTGTCATGGTCTTGGATATTGTTGCTGGCATACTTGGAATTGAGGCAGAAATAGCTCAAAACAAGGTACTCTGATTAGAAAGACCCTACTGCTTCATAAATGTTGAGAACACTTAAGGTTTTAACATTATTCTCTGATCCTTTTGGGATGAATTAACAGGAGAAGCACATGAAGGTGTGGATATTTGTGTGTAGGTACCCAAGCCATCATGCTTTCAAGCTAGGCTTAGCAGCTGCCACTCTCTTGGCACTGGCCCATATAATTGCTAATTTGCTTGGTGGCTGCATTTGTGTATGGTCCAAACAACAATATCAAACAGCTTCAGCAAATAGGAAATTAGCAGTTTCTTTTCTCATTTTCTCTTGGTAAGTCTTTTACTTTGCTTTAAAAATGCAACATGTTATCGTTTATTTGCTTTGAACTTTTCATTTAAAAGATTAAACTTTGGGAATCCCTCTTGAAATATTCTTTAAAATTCATATATTTGAAATTAACTTTGCAGGATTGTGTTAGCAGTTGGGTTTTCGATGCTGATCATAGGCACATTAGCAAACTCAAGATCGAGAAAATCTTGTGGGATGTTGGGTCATCGGTCTCTATCCAGAGGAGGCATTATGTGTTTCATCCATGGATTGTTCACTGTTCCCTATTACGTTTCTGCCACAGCCACCAGAAGGGAGGAAGAAAAGATGAAAGAAAACGCCAATCAAAGTGTAAGACGCACTTGATCATCTTTTGTCACCAAAATCAGGAGCTATTATACCAAAATCAATTCCTATACCAAGTGTACATTTATTTTATTTCATTTTTTTGTGTTTTACTGATTACAGAGATGGCTTGATTTTTTAAACTGATGTACAAACATTTATGAGTGAAATCATAAAATCAAATTTATTTTATAAAAGTTATACAAGGATGAATAAAAAATCTACTCCTGTCTTTCAGGCATGTAAATTGATTATGGGAAGATACAACTTTTTAAATATATTAAAAGCTTAAACATAAATATTTGTCAATCAATAAAACTTATTACATAAAATTTATTATACAAAGCTGATTATTCCTCCTCTGCAATATCTGTATTTTTTTTATCAGGGTTTGCCAAATTCACTTGAGATGAACAATTATTTTTCTCTAATTTGAAAGAAAAAATATAAAGGCTTTGAACTTATATAAGGGTATATTGCTTAGTTTATCCAAACTTATTTGTACATTTAACGCCTACTCTCTCCCTTTTTTTTTATTTATAATATAATTTGAAGAAAATCTTTTGTGCCTATTTTAAAATACTTTTGCAGTCTATGATGTATTATTTAACATCCTCATAAAATGGAAAAAAAAAAACAACTAAAGGTATGGACAGAAAAATAAGATATTACAAAATAATATATATATATATATATATATATATATAATTAAAAAAATTAAAATAAGTTTTTATTGTTCTTTAAATACTATTTTTATCTTTGTGATTTTATGTGCTAAATTATATAGTACGGTCATGATATAAAAATCTAAATTGTGAAAATATATATAAAAGAAATAACTTTATTAACATAGCAAACATTAAATATTATTTTTTTATAAGTAATCTAAGTTGACACATTTATACTAATTAATTAATTATCTATAAATATATATGTGTATCAAAGTCTTTGTTAACTTTAAATATAATAAAGACAATTTAAAATACTAATATAATTTACCGACCAATTTTGCTCTTTCTTTATTTTTATTTGTCAAATTTTGAAATAAAAAATTCTCTTTTTTATATTTTTAGAATTTGAAGAATATATTTATTATTTTTTTCCTATTATACCTTTGTGTCTCTTCTAATTTTTTACGCACTTATTCTGTGAGATGGAAAGATGAAAGGATGAAATAGAAAATGACCAAACTATTTTATTATAATGAAAAAAATAATATTTGTATATTCTAATTTCTACACTAACACTCCTAACATTTTCCGAATTACACCAAAATTTCTTAACTGAAAAGGTACAAGTTTTTATAGAACAAAGTAAATTGACGATGAATAAAAAAAATGAGAGGTGGTGGTGTCATGTAATGGGTGTGTTTGTGTGGTCTCATTTCGCAGAGGCTTCCCCGAAGCGCTAAAAGTCGTGGCTTTGAGTTTGTGTTTCGTTTAGTTTGTGGTACGAATCTTCCGCGCAAGTCATTCAACTCCTCAATGCTTCTTTCTCACCCTATTTATCATTCCTCACCTCTTCTTCACTTCACCAATTCATTCTTTTTCTCTCGGTAAGCTTCTCTTCCTCTCACAACCTCACTACCCTATTCTAATCTCACTTTAAAATTACGCTTCTTTGTTGCTTTCAACTGCAATTTTCTGCTATCCCTTTACCATATCATACCAATTCAATGTAAAAGTGTTTCCTTTTTTTTTCTTTTTTTTTTTTTTTTCTAAAATTTCTTTTTTTTATCTTATATTTCAATTTTTCTCTTTAATCCCATGTTATATTTCAATTTAAT
>Ga0099824_1005510_pt1 | contig 17794 bp, 10 predicted proteins | sample SiratrowhiteBW_FD_76837 | JGI IMG/M metagenome (GOLD analysis project Ga0099824, IMG submission 76837) | Root nodule microbial communities of legume samples collected from California, USA - Siratro white BW | ecosystem: Host-associated > Plants > Roots > Nodule | place: USA: California... | reverse complement strand
TCATGTTGCAGTTTCAGTCATATGAACCTCCTTCGACTCTCACCACCTAGTAGTATTCATCTATTTGATTCCTATTACTAGTAGAGTCAGGATATCAATCGTTAAACCAGATCCTTAGACAATACACATCCTATTTCTCAGCACAGATGTTTTCTTTCCTGAAAACACTATGCCTACGCATCCCATACAATTCATATCATACATCATCAATTTTCATTCATCTATTCATTCACTTTCCATTTCAATCTCAACAATCTCAATAAAACTTCACCACTTTATATAATTATACAATATCATATACAATTCCTCAGTTAATCATGCACAAAAAACATATATTAAAGTCTTATCACAAGTCATATTCAATCTAGTAAACAACAATCAAAAATTCTCACATATTACTTTCGAACATCATTACTCAAATCAGGTCAAATCACATCAAATCAAGATAAATAATCAAATATATTCAGTACTCAAGGACCAGTCAGACCTGCAAAAAAAGACTTGAGCACTGACAATCACATATTCAAGTACTTTATCCTAAAGTTATATTTGAAAGTAACTAATTAATATAAAACAAGTTACTAGCTTCCCTTACCTGATGAAAATCTCTACAACAATTCATCTACCCGATAAATATGCTAATCTCAAAATCTAGGGATCTAGAAAAAGTTATCAGAATAAAACTAAATTTTAGTATAATCTTAATTAAGTTGAGAGAAGTACTTTTCTCAACTGTCCCTACTAAGATTGATGACAATAATCTAAGGAAAAATAGAGGATAAGGGATCTTTAGAGCAAATATGAACTTACTCTGTTTGAGATTCTGATCGGTTAGAAATGATCCCTAACTCCCCAGTTACTGTAGGATATGATCAGAATCTAAAATAGATGAGATATGAAGAGGAAAATTAAAGAAAAGAGAGAACTTGAGAGAACGAGAGAGAAAAGAAAAGCAACTGGAGTTGCAGGCACACAACTTACTTTTATAAGATTTCTGTGCCTTACATATACTATTGAAATAAAATTCAAAAGTATAAAGGTTAGATATATAAAATAACATGACTTAATGCAAAAGACAGATAGAATTGTGTGTATAAATTTAAATACTGGACAACTTATTTATTTATTTATGATGTTATTATTTTTAATTCAAACTAAGCTTTGTTCACTCTCACGTGAAAATATAGAATCTAAACTAGTAAGTATTGTAGATTTTTCTTCTTCTTCTAAGCAGAAAAACTATGCACAATTTAGATTTAGGAAAAGAAGGTAAATTAACAAAATAAGGCATAAGTAATTAGATTTGAGATGAGAAAACTCAGTCTAAAAAATTAAAATGAGATGTAAAATCTTTAAGTGAATAATTTAAAAGAAAAATACACATAAATATATTCGATAATAACGATGTAAGATGAAAACGAGATGCCGTGTAACTTATAATTGACTTATTAGTTATGGAAAATTAATCTCAAACAACCTTTGGAGAAGTGGATTAAGACAAATTTTTTTTCTTCAATTTACAAGAATTAAATACATTAATTTTAAATTTGAAAAAAAAATATTTTAATTAAAAAAATGAAAAATAAAATATTACATATGATAAGTAAAATGCAAAATAAGAAATTTTCTCAACACATCACATCATCAAAATTATTATTAAAATCTAAAATTTAATTTAATTCACATGTTAAAGAGTAGTCCTCGTAACATTAATCTAGCAGTGAAATTTGACATAATGTTGTGATTAGTTTTTTTTTTTTTTTTAAGACAGCACACCATTCTTTTTATTTAAGAGCACTATCAATACATTAAAGTTTGATTATGAGTTACGATTTGAGTCTGGAACCAATTTTACCTCAGTCAATAATATTTTCCTGAATAATCACCTTATTAAATAATATTTTCTTGATAATCACTTGTTAAGAGTCGAATTTATTGAGTTTGATTTGCCTCACCTGATCAGAAGATTATTCATATTAAAAAGAAAAAGAGTCATATTCTAACTTTCACGAGCATATAGTAGTGTCCCTCACGCGCCCCTCACGCGCGCTTGAAGCCAATGGTGGGGTTCGGCAAATCGTAAATGGACACCCAATAACCAAATTTGAACCAGAAAAAAAATAATAATAATAAAAAGCCAACACACTGAGCACTACAGCGACACTGCCACAAAGGGCAAGAGGCCTATCAGCAAACAAAGTTTGTACCTTTAGAGTGTGTGAAGAAGGAAGAGCATCATCCATGGCGGCTGCTAGAGCAATAACCATTGCGAGCAACTCCACCTGCACTCTACTTAGAAAGAAACCCTTTGTGGGTGGCACTGCCCTTTCCCTTAACAACCTCAAATTTTGTCGGACTAGGAGGTCTTACACATGCAGGGCCATCTACAATCCCCAGCTTGTCGTCAAGGAAGAGGGCCAACCCGAAACCCTCGACTATAGAGTTTTCTTTGTTGACCAATCTGGCAAGAAGGTACCTTTTTTATTGGGTCAGTTTGGTTTTTATATTTTGTTATTGAATGGGAATTGAATAATGAGATTTTGGTTGTTCAAAGTTTATTGCTGTTTGTATCGTTGTTGTGGAATGATGGTGGTGTGTGGTCTGTATTTGATTAATGGAAACGTGAAATTGAAATGAGTTTCTCAGTGTTTGTTTGTTATTTGTGTGATGGAAGTGTTAGAGGTAAATAGGGTATTGTCTGGTTTAGTATTTGTGTTTTATTTTATGGATCAATTGCTTGCTACTTGTTAAGGATGGTGTTTGTTTGGGATGATGTTAAATAATTTTGAATATTTCTTAGACTTCACTAGCTAGTCGAGATACTCTGTTTCATGCATGTGTATGTTTTTCCTTATTGTTATACATTTCCTCTGATTTTATGAAAGGAATGTAGAACAGGTGCCAAATTACAATGTTTTCTGGGGATTCATCATGATTTATACTTGCTTAATATGTTGGAAGCTAATTACCGTGTAGCTATGTAATAAGAATGATTATGTGATGAAATGCTGCGCTTTTCAACTAGGAAATTGAAGTAACGTTCAATTAATGAGTTTTCTGCTATGTGGACTAAAATGCAATTTGTAAAATATTTAGGTTTCTCCTTGGCATGATATTCCATTGCGATCGGGTGATGATATCTTCAACTTCATCGTTGAGATTCCTAAAGAATCCAGTGCAAAGATGGAGGTTGCCACTGATGAGGCTTTCACTCCCATAAAACAGGATACAAAAAAGGGAAAGCTCCGATATTATCCGTGAGTTACAATTTCTAAGCTCTTACTGTTTCTTTCTCATTCTAAATTACATTATTTGTCTTTGGCAGTTCACTTTTAACGTAAATCTATTCTTTACATTATTTTATTGATTTATTGTTGATATAAATGTGGTGTGGTATTTGTTCTTCACTTTGTCTATTTACTACTGTAAATCTACTTTTAAGTTTCAATACCCATTGCTGGCCTTTGATAATTACCCTTCTTTCTTAGATGCCAGCTTCATGTTATTTTTTATTTTTAACAATTGAAGCATTTTTCATCTCTCATTCATCACTTCTTTGGCTTTTCTGTGTTTGGTTGATTTAGCTATAATATACATTGGAACTATGGCTTACTTCCACAAACATGGGAAGATCCATCATTTGCAAACTCTGAAGTTGAAGGAGCATTGGGAGATAACGATCCAGGTATTCCATTAATAATGATTGTAGACTCCCGTCTTTGTCAGTGTTATATTACGAATACAACAAATATGTCTGAAATCATTGTAATTCTGCAGTTGATGTTGTTGAGATTGGTGAAAGACAGAGGAAAATAGGTGAGGTTCTCAAGGTCAAACCCTTGGGTGCATTGGCCATGATTGATGAAGGAGAACTTGATTGGAAAATAGTTGCAATCTCATTAGATGATCCAAAGGCGTCGTTGGTGAATGATGTTAATGACGTTGAGAAGCATTTTCCTGTAATATCTCTATCACCTAACTTGCTGATAACTTATTTCATAAGTTTGTTCTTGTTCATTTATTAGTTTATGATTATATTGAGCAGCTAGGCGATCTTTTAACTGTTTGATCCAAACTACCTACTTAGGGCAGTCAGCTTATTTCCTATTACTGCATATTGACTAAGAAGACTGCTGAGTCAAACATAAATAGTACTGGTTGTACAGTAGATATTTGGGATTTTCAGCTTAAGTGCTTAGGATTAGGAACACCCGCTTGATCTGATTAGGAGCACTAGATATATGCGTTTCTCTTGAGTACTCTATGTTGAAGCTGGTTTCATTAAGATGCTAATTTTGTGCCGGATGCTCAATTGGTGTTATAGTGAGCAACTTTTGTTTGTTATATAATATTTGGTTGTCTTCAGGGAACTCTAACTGCAATCAGGGACTGGTTCAGAGACTACAAGATACCTGATGGAAAGCCTGCTAATAAATTTGGTCTCGGCAACCAGGCAGCTAATAAGGTATTTTTACTTATGAATCTCTTGAATAAAGTATTACTCTGAACTTCATGAAAGAGTTTTAGCACTTTACCTGTTCTTTGAAATGGTCTTTTAGTTATGTTTATTGATACAGTTTTCTGGCTGCATTTTTCCTGGAAGAAGTTGGTTGCCTTGATAACTGTATAAGAGGGTGCTTTACGAAACAAGTGATATAATGTATTCCTCTTTGTGTATGAGTACCAAAATAGATTCCTGAACTTAACATAAATTAACACTAAAAATGCTAAAAGCAAAGGAGTTAATCTTCTGCAGGGTGTTACCAATATTGGTGTTAATGTGAATGTGTGCTGGTCATGATCTCAATTTGTATCAACTGATTCTTAACTCTCTAAACTTATATTTGGTGAACAGGAATATGCGCTTAAGGTTATCACTGAGACCAACGAGTCCTGGAATAAACTTATTAAGAGATCAATTCCTGCTGGAGAGTTGTCTCTTGTGTAGAAGATGTATTTAGGGAGGGTCTGTTGTTCATGCCATTGCTTGCATTTTGTACAATTCTATTTATGAAGTACAAATTTCTTCTGTTGAGCTTACCGTTTATATCTTCGACTATGTTCATTTGGTCAGGCGTTAGTTCAATAAATCCATCTTGCTTGTGTATTCTACATTTTATTATTGTCTTTCTTTTTCATATTTCTTTCTAACGAGGCAACTCCATCTGATTCTCGAATTGGAGTGGAAATAGACTGATAGTTTAGCTCTCGCAGGATTCAGAATGGCAATAAAAACTATTGGCATCTTTGATTTTGAGGGATAAAGTAGAAGAATAATTGAATGATAAACTCAAGCCAATAGTGGATGGTTGTACCTGATCTAAGTAGATGGTGATTTCTTATGAACATAAATCACATTCAGTTTTCTTCCAGGATGAATCTTTCAGTTCAGTGGCAATTTCCTACTATCAGGAACTACCGAGTTTAATAAACAAACGACCTATAGGGTCAAAACGTTCGCAGTTTATTTTCAAATGACAACAAACCAAATTTAAAGTATAATGCTTTGGCAAAGAGCCTACAAAGATAGCCGCTAGCAATTTTATTAAAAAGGTTTACAAGGGGCGTTATAAACTGAACTATACTATTCATAAATAATTTTAATTAACCAATATCAAATCCATAGTTAACAAATGTACTAAAAAATATTGCTATTTACATCATAGCTTGGACAGGCATGAGAAAATCAATGTTCTTGGGATAGAGAAGGAGACGCTGACGTTGCTCCAGTCTTCTCTTGAAGCAACGGCATGGTGTTTGACCTTTCAACGTTTGATACTTCATGCCCACTGTCTTCATCAAATATATCCACACTATGCAAAAATATCCCTAGCATAATATACATGAATCACAACACATTCAATTACCTTTAGACATTTACGAACTAACACCGATTATAGAAATTTCAATAGTTCATCTTGACTTTTAAATAACAGACAAGTTAATTTTCATGTCGCCGAGTAACATCCATAAAGGTTGTAATATGCATTTATTTTAATCTAAGTTGCGTTGGACATGATTTCAAGGGTGAATTAGTAGTGCCGTAAATATTGAACATCCTTGCTCTGACAACATGTATATGTAAAAGAAAATCACAAACAAGGACTCTAATGTTGTAAATCAACGAGAAATTTCCATGATGACTTACCAATAAACCATATTCCAGCTGCTGGAAACAATATTGATGTTAGAATCAATGCTGTCGTTCTCCAGTTGTTAATGCTATCCTGGATTATCATTATGTATGAACAACCATTAGAATCTTAAATATCACAACGCAATACATTCTGTGACCTGTAAATTTCTCTGCCCGTCCCTCCCTTTGGTAAGTAATTTGAATGAGAACAGGGGAACTTTGGGGGTAAATTTTAAGCCATGTTATTATGACATGGGCTTAAAATAAAGTAGTTTTGACTTTTTCAGTTTGCATGCAAATGCATTATTTCTTATCATAAGCATTTTGGCTTAAAAGCTGAGTATTGTTTTTTCCTTTTGATAACACGCAAAATTTTATGCACCCGATTTTGCATTATGTACTTGTTTGACATTTTTTTCTCATAAACTAATACATTATGTGTGGAAAAGTCCTAATTTCCACCAAAATACTACCAACTTAAAAGTAAAGAGTTCAGCAATGTCACTATAAGTAACCGTTAGCAAAGGAATAACCTGGAGAACTCCAACAAGAGGTGAGGAAGGTACATCTCCAAAGATATGAATGGCAACAGTAGACATAGCCATAGATAGAGGCCTCAAACTTGGTTTAACACAACGTAGACATACGTAATTCACAGGACCCTGAAAAGAAAATTGCAAGCAAACGTTTAGCGCTAAACATCCTACTTCTGATCTGGTTACAAAATGGTTTCTAATGAACAATAATTTAGATTAGTTCTAATGATCACATTTCTTCGCAACTCATATAGTGCAGAAGTCAGGAATGTTCTATGCTAGGCATGCTGTAGAAACTCAGTAGTTAATTATCAGTACCATGCTACGATTAAAACATTTTCTTTCAAATTTCTGGTTAAATTAAGATAAATTGATCTAAAGAAGCAGAGATATATATATTCCGGATGCTAATAGATATGAGAAAGGGATAAAAAGCATTGTACCCTGAAAGAAGCATAAAATTCAAATGCAACCAACCTCAGGATGTCTCCTTGTTCTACTTGGGAGCAAGTTTGCATGTAATTTCCCAAATGTATTAAGTAATTTTACTTAAAAACACATAATTATTCACCCAGAATCTAACGTGGCAACATCAAGATAACAAAAAGAAAATCATTTCCTAAAATATTCATAGATGGTAATTGATAAGCATGTAAAAAGGATACTGTTTCAACATAAAGAGAGATTCCTTGCATAGAAGGAAAGTACCTGAGTGGCAAAAACAAGAAGCTCGCCAATAGAGAAAAGAGCAAGGAAGCCATACATGCTTCTGAATAAGAAAGCACCAAAACAAAATGCTGCACCAATAAATGTAGTCGTTGAGAGAAGCTGCAAAAGGATTGTGTTTAGTAAGAGAGAACACAGAGAAATCGAGTAAATTACATTCACCCTTACATTATTCAATACCTTTTAATTTGACAACTTTATCCTAAAACCTACCATTAGATTAAAGTTCCTTTTATATAGATCACGTCAACAAAAATTTATATTAATCTTCTGATACCCAATTCATGTACCTCAAGATTAGCATAATGTTTACTTTAAAATATATAAAAATATGAACCATCTGATTATCTTTTTATTGTTATTCAATTTTGAAAATATTTTGAATAAATTAGACACAAGCAATCTAGGTGATATTACTTATTAATCAATGGTTAGATTGATAAAACCACATTGTATATGGAGCAATTCAATCAATTTATGGCTAGTTGGCTACACTTTTAATCTATTCAGTTTAACAGGGCCAATCAAGAATATTATATTATACAACCCTTTTTTCCAACCCTCTCATGTACAATTTAAGAATCTCAAAACTGCAACCATGATGCTCAAAACTTATTGTTACACATGCCTCACGTAAGAGGGTGGTCAATACCCAAGAACCTGGTGAAGCAATTTAAACATAGCATCCCTGACATTAAAGCATTAATATTTCAAGTGCATGTGCCTGACCAAAAAGGCCATTTACAAATAGTAACCTCCACAGTTAAGGTAGCACCTATTTAGTGAGGATGCACAATCCAAATGCAGGAAAGTTTATCGACAACATGTCGGCACAAAGTGATTCAACACGCTCAAACACGAGGCCATTCATTGGGGAAAGTTTATAGATCATCAAATTCCCACAAATAGAATGTTAATTGGGTCCATGTAACTTATCAAAGACCATATGGCATAAGAAACCATGACCCTAAGCATAATTTGCCTATCCCAGCTGGAACATGCACTCATAGTCCAGTACCATAATTTGGTCTAAATGACTTTTATATAATATGTATAAGATTACATATTATTGTAAGGAACACTGAAGTAAAATAGTTTGCAAGAAAGAAATAATGAATATAAATACCAACCTTAAATGCATTTGATAAGGTGTTATTCATATAATCCAGAACAAAGCCTCCGGCTAAAGTGCCCACTATTCCACATACAATTGTAATTCCTCCAAATATCAAATCTGCATCAGCCTACCAAAGCAATCCAACTTTAATATTACAATAATATATACTATATCTTACATGGAAACTGTATTTTCTGTCCATAAGGCATGATTGGATGAAGCAAATTCTCACCATGTGATATATATTATAGCCAGCTTTGGGCCCCCAATACGAGTAAGCACCTATGACAAAGTTGTACGCTATGTAACCTGCAAATAGACATTCAAGTTATGGAATTAAATAGACAAAGTAAAACAATATGACTGCTAAAAATAAAATACACATAGGATATTAGTATATGAAAGTCCACGATGATGCAAGCTAGCCTCTGACTTGAATCTCCCAACAAGATATGATAAATATTACAAAACACAGTTAATGGATAGAGCAGTTAGTGGGAGAAGAATTACCTATAACATTGACAACATAGACCTTATCAAGCAAAAGTGCTTTTATATCTTTCAAAAATCTTGAAAACTTCTCATTTATCTGGGTTGCAGATTTTGACCTAAGAGAAGCATCAGATAGAATTTTCAATATTTTAGCCACTAAATGATAGATGTCAAACAGTAAAAGATACAATAAATCAATAATGGGAAAAAACAACTATTTCAGAAGGTAAGTGTTCTCTGAATCAGAGTAAGTGTTCTCACTTGGAATGATGGTCTGAGCTTTTATTTCTAAGCTCTGCTTTTAAGGACAGTGGCTCATCTTTACCATTGGAAGCCTCCATAACTTTGAATCAAACAAGTGAATTTTATTAAGGCTAAAATAAAGAGACATCGGTGATTAGAAACCATTAACAAGCCAACAACGGAATAATATTTACCAAATTTCCTATCTATTTGGGCCTTAGACAGAATTATACTTTGGGTATTTGGAAAGGGAGTGTGTTTAGATAATGCATAATTCTTGGATACCTTGAACTACTGACACAACTGCTTCGGGTGTGGGTTCCTTTTCTGAACCAGCAGGAACAAAACCTGGATCCAGGAGTAGTTTAGAGATGAAAAATTGAAGTAGGGGTTCACAAGAAATCAATGCAAACAAAAGTGAACCTCTCAACTGCAAAGGCTTCATAAAGAATCCCGAAATAGCAAATGGAAGCATCAACAAAGACTCCACCCAGAATGCATAACGCCAGCCAAAATGACTTCCAACCTGTTAACAAACACAAAAAGGATGAAATCAGAAGTAAAATACATCCTATATTCAAATTACAGGGAAATAAGTCTGATGAATAAAAATTCGAATAACGAAACATCTATATTTCCACTAACCACAGGTGTTACAATTAGTATTCAATAGTGGTACAAAAAGCAGACAACGACTTACCAAACCACCGTAGACATAGCCAAGTGCATATCCTGATGGTATACACATGTAAAATATTGCAAGCCATGCTGTTTTCTGATACATACACCCAATATGAGAAAGAGTTCTTCACCAGGGAAAGAATTGCTCTAAAACAACAGCCGCTAACACTCAGTGACAAGATTAAAATAAATAGTTTTTCAATATTATCTTCAAGAATTGAATCCAAATCACAGCAGAATGAAGCAAACAAAAATCTACTACACAGGATAATTATTTATGATCCCCCAGACCAGTAGATAGTATATTTTAACATCAAATCATACTTGCAGATTGATCTTCAACCCACCCAAACTTCCACTAATCCATTGTTTTACAGTTTAATAACAAAAGACAAGTGAGAGCTTGATATTGAGCATAACAGAGTGACATAATAAATATTCTTCAAATATGAAAGCATTAGAGGCTTCCAAGGGAAAGATACAAACCTGAGCAACAGGGGCATTGTCATCAATAAAAGGTGCTGCAAGACTTATAAATGAAGCCTCACCAACACCAACTAGCCTATAAAGAATATTAAAAACATAAGAAAAAAAAAATTGCATTACTGTTTAACTACTAAACCAAAATTGCATAACTTGAAAAATAAATTAGGCAACTTACATGCGACAGACTGAAATAGACCAGAAATTAAAAGAAAAACCACAACATAGGGTTGCAAGAGTCCAAACTGATAATCCAATTCCTATAAGTCTAAATGGATTTACACTGCAAAATATAATAGCTGTGTTAGGATTAATATTCAATCCAATAATAGTAATTGTGAATCACAACAACCATGTGGTACATGTTCAATGCAATAATAGGCTACAAATTCTCGTTTTGAAATAGTAATGTTAGTCATATATAAGAACTTCACTTTAGCGCACTAATGGTTGAATAAATTGATAATCAAACTTTCATGATAGTTTATGCTGCAAATTATTTTAGAAGCACGATCTCATTGATTTTAAAATTTGAAAGTCATAGCCATGATGATTTTCCTGGCTACATATTAAATTGTGCATAAAGAAAGACAATTTGAAATTCAATGCAGCGGATGTATGGTGGTTCAAAAGCTGGTTCAACTTTCCGAATTTGTCATTTACAATTTTTCTTCTGAAGCATTAATGGGTTGAATATTTAAGGTTAGTAAAATAGAGCAGTTAGAGTATTCAACTAATTGCAAGACAACCAGTTTTTACCTCTTTGCTAGAGAGGCAAATATTGGAGAAGCCACAAGAAGTCCAACCATAAAAGCAGATGATAAAACTCCATCTTCAAAATTGTTCAAGTTAAAATCCCCTCTGCACAAAAGGAGACAAATATGTAGACAAAAACTACCATATATATAAGAATCTTCCAACTTCAAATACCAAAGAAAAAGGTGACAAAAGGAATGCTTTTTCCATCTGCCAAACCTCCTCCTTCACAACCCCAATTTTGGTTTCGCTTCTCTCTCCCCTTTTCAATTATCATTTCTACTCTACAGTATGAGAACCTCTAGCTTTGAAATGGAAAACATCAACAAACACCCTCCTAAAAATTGGAATAAACCCAAGAATTTGAACGAGTGTATGGAAATTAAATGCCAAGCAGCTAGAGAAATGATCTTGAGTATATCTTACTGTATTCCAGAACCAGAAGAGCAGGTACCACCCTCAGTGCACGTTCCCCTACTTCCATTAACACCATTGCTTGCTATGGCTCCTCGATCCACGTAGTTTAACAAGTTAACCACACAAAATATAGCAAGTAGCCTACACAACAAGATAAAAGAGAACACGACACATTTCATAAGAACAAAGATTTGCTCTCCACCACCACCAAAGAAAAGATGAAAAATAAAAAAGACCCAGAATTGCTTAAACTTTTTTCCCACGCCCACATAACCAAAACTGAGAAAGGCTGAATTTTTCTGACCTTTACTAGCAGGGATCTTAGAGGGGTAAAGTAAACAGAAAAGGAGCATTACATTTACCTTTTGGGTGTAAACCATGAACTTGTGGGAATCATGGAGGAGATTTGAGGCTCCATAGGCTGAAGGGAGGGCTCTGGTTTCACTTGAGAGTGGTCATCTTGAGCCATACCAATATTGTAGTACTTTGACACACAATACTAAAAGTTAATAGCGCTGAATGGTAGTTAACCTGTCCGAATTTCAGAGGTCTCTTTATCTTTCCTTCTTCTTAAGCTATGTCAGTTTTTTCTCCCCTACTTTTTACAAAACAGTGAATTGATTCTCATTCTCCCTTTCTTTTAGTCTTTCCGTTAGATTGGAATTTGGATTTTCCGGTGGACAATGCCGTAAGCACAAAAGAATCCGGGATCATTGGCTCGTCTAAACTTTTCTTTGACTTTTTTTTCAGAATAACTATGCTCTGTGTGGATTATTTATGCCACTTAGTTGGAACTTTGTCACATCCATTATCTTCTTTTACCTTTTAGCTATGCTTTTCATATATCAAACTGTTAACTAATTTATTATATGAATTGTTGGATAAGAAATCTACTCTATATCATTCCCATATTTTTTTCAATTAAATTAGATATTATTAACATTCAGAATTTTAGAAACTACTAATATAGCGAGCAAAATTGTACTCTTTCAATATCTCAACTACTGAAGATGATAAAACTAATTGATAAACCATTAAGTTTATAACTTTTAAATTTTAAATTGATAAGCCGATTTATTGAACTAGAATTAGTTAGTAGAATCGAGTTGATAAAGTAATCAGTGAACAAAATAATATAATTACCTAGGTTTTATTACAAAAACTAATTTATGCTTATAAACAATATTATCATGTAATATAATATTTTTTAGCAATAATTAAACTTTTAATATATTTATTTAAAATATATATATATATATATATATATATATATATTATTTTAACAAGTCGCTTTATTTAAATGGGTGGATCAAAGTATTAATTAAATTTATTTTTTAATTTATATTTATGGTACATTTAATTTCCTTTTGCATATTTTATTATGTATAATTTTCAAACGGCGTTATGTAATAAAATATTTGTTATTTCAATCTTTAATGTTTTTTTCTAATTTAAAATGTATAAAAAATTTAAAAAAATAATAAATACTAAAACTAGTACAACAATAAATTGTCTCTACAAAATTAAAATATAATATGTAATAATAGAAAAAACGAAATTAAGGATAATATAAGAAAATATATTAAAATAAAAGAGATAATAATAAAAAATGAAATAAACTAGAATCTAATGAAAATAACTTATACTTATAATTATAAAGTCCTAAAATAAATTACTTACTCTAGGTATTTATCAAACAGTTTCATAATGGCTAAATTAATTTATAAACTAACAAGTAGCTTACTGACTTTAAAGACACTTTTAATTTATTAATGTATTTCTTTTTTGTAATATTTACTTTCAATATATTTTATTACTTGGATTTCATTAATTTTATTTAAAAAATATTAATAGTTAAAAATAATTATTTATCATGATTTATTATAAACCTAAATAAAATTGAAATATTTAAAAATATCATTTATTATATAAAATAATACTTCTATTGTATAATACTCCCACAAATTAAAATATAGGTTAATAAAAAAAATTGTAATGCGTGCTAAGATACTATAAAGCATAAAATTCAATATTAAATTCAATTAATCTCGCCCAAATTTATTTGTGGCCAAGCAGAGCCTTCGATATTATTTGTGGACATTCAAACTGACTTCAAGTTGATAACCCACGCATCTTCATATTTTCTTCTGGTAAATGTTCATGTATGAATCTAATGACCTAAAATCTATATATATATATTTTTGGAATATATTGATTTTTCTGAATTACACATTTAAGAAATATTATAGAAAATATATATTGGAACGAATATTCTGTTATATATCTATGGTATTACAATGTGGCAAGTACTATACTTTATTTTTTATGTGAAACGACTACAACTATAGCTTAAAAATAATTAATTTGTTTACTTACATATCCAAACTAATGTCCTTTTTTTCTACCAAAGAAAGCATTATTCAATTTAAATATAAATATAAATATATGTTATTTTTATTTATAGTTGCATTTAAATAAAAATAACATTTTTTTTCTTTTATAGTTCAGTTTAAATAAAAAAAGTTTACTTTTTTGTTTATGAATTTTCATTTATATATTAACTTTCATACCTAAATATTATATCTATGCCTCACAAAATCATGTCATGCGTGTTATCAACTAATTTCAACCACATCATTGAAGAAGAACAGAAATTACTCTTTATTTATAAATTAATGATTGTAGCAAATACATTATACTTTATTTTTATGTGGGGTAGCTATAATTATAGCTTAAAAATAATTATTTTTCTTATTAATATATTTGTGACACATTAATATTTGTACAGATTTTATCAGATTTCAGATTTCACAGAAAATCATCTTACGAATAGCATATTAAATTAAATAATTTTGTATAAATATAATAACTTTTGATAAGATTTCTTTTATATTAAATATTTTGAATGTGAATAATGTACACCAAAGCAAACTATTTCCGAATTTTATATTTATATTCTTCACATTTTCTTACACTTTTCATATTTTCCAGATTTTATGTACATTAAATATTTTCAGGTTTAGTAAAAATTTTAGAGGTCACCGTAATCAGAAGGGTGTACAAATATAATGTGTAAGCACACTACTAAGAATTCAGATTTATTCAGAAGGGGGAAGCATGCCTCTATTCAAGTTTGTCTGTCTTTTTCATTGTATAATCTTTAATAAACACTTTCTCAGCGATATTGAAAGCAGCCAATGTTGTACCTTAATAATAATAATAATAAACAACAGATCTTTATCTAACCCAATGGGTTCTTACTGCATCAATTCTCATTCATCCAAACGAAAAATAATAATTAGTTTCTTACTAACAAAATGTCAGTTGGGATCCTTATTATAAAAGTAATTATCTTAAGGCCTGGTGTATCACCAAAGGGTACCAATTCCAAAACATAAAACAAACACCACTATCTGCATACCTTATAATAGCCTGAAAACCTTTCCCACATATCAAATATACACCGTAGCACAATTTGACATGTTACAAAGTTGCACCAAGGGAGGAATAAAGGTACAAATCATCAAATCACTCTTTAATTATGTGACATTGTTATTTAGTCATCATTTTTATGAACTTCATTCGTAATATAAGCACATTACACATTTTTGTACTGATATTAAATGTTTAAGCAGTCATGTCCAAACAGCAGACTCAATTTTACCGAGAATTGGCTGGTACAAATTTCAGTGAAATGCTATTGACACAATGGCGTTCGTCAGTGGGTGTTGGAAATCCTTCACCTTTAAAAACGTGACCTAGATGTCCCCCACAAGCAGCACAGGTTATTTCTGTCCTCATCCCATCAGGGTCCGGCTGTTGATAGTGACAGTGTTAACAATTTTGTATACACTCGTTGATACAATTTAAGATGAGTGCCTTCAGATACTTGTTATGATTCAATATAAAGTTACAGTTTTAAATACAGAGTAAAGCTTTTCCAACATTAAAGCACAAAAATATTTCCTAGGTACTAATAGTATTATTGTCCAATCAGAATTGAAGTTTTACCTCAATAATACACATAATAATTGTATTAAAAGTAAGCACATGTTGCCAAAATGAAACCCAAATTTTGATACGTGAACTTTAGAAAAATACTTAAGATAGTGTATATAAGTTTTGCCTTGTACTAAATCCTACTTTTTATTTTCTTCATTTCTTAACAAGTGTTCTTAACTAGACACTAGTTAAAAAAGCAGTTAAGATAAAACTATACTAACTTACATTGCGATTTATTGCCCCGGGAATACCCTCATAGAAGGCTGGCCAGCCACAACCAGAATTGAATTTTGTAATGGACCTGTAGAGAGGAGTCCCACAACCAGCGCAGTTGTAAACTCCCTCACCATAGAACTTGTCATACTCTCCAGTTCCAGGGAACCTGCATCATATCAAAACATTTTCTTACAACAGAAACACAAATTCCCATCTTGAATGAAACTGGTTACCATCTTCAAACTAACTCTGTTGCTATGGACTTTGTTGCTAGAAAATTAAGAACCACTGAAAATTCGGAGCAGACTCAAAATTACTCAGACTTGTCCACTCCACTCATTCTCTCCACTCCGTTTTTCTCTGTGCATCTCTAGGCATTCATTCAAAGTGCCAGAATCATATGGGAAATTAGTCACGGCACATATTGTGAGGTTGTTATCACAGCACAGGGCCTTAAGCATATAGACAACACACCGCTTGTTTCTACTGCAAGCACACATACTAATGAATGCATCTAAGAGGAGATTACATCGTAGACTTCTCGGCCTTGTAACTGCAATGGCCGAGTTATTGCTGGTTTGGTTTTCGTTTGTGTCACCGCGACCATGTGGTAAACTGATGCAATGACCGAGTTATTGCGGGTTTGGTTTTCGTTTGTGTCACCTCAATCATGTTGTAAACTGATTAACCAAATAAATTACCTAAGCAGCAAACCTTCAAGTTACACTTAATCAAAGAAATTAATCAGGGATTATCTCACTAATAAACTGCAAAATGTGGACCAGCAGGAAGATTGTGCCTGAACAAGACCCATTATAGTAAAAACCCATCACAAAATAGTATAATAAGTTGTCATGCGACAAGTGAGGTTCAATAGCATTTATAATTTATAAATACTCTCATACTGACTTGAACTTGAACAATAGAGTGCCTTACCCTCCCCCTCCACACTTGACTGAGACGGAGAAGTGATGGAAGACCTTGAGGAATTGCAGTAATCAAAGACATTAATTAAGGATTATCTCACTAATAAATTGATGAACAAGGCATGTCGGTAAAGCCTATCATGAAATTGTATAAACGGGATTGTCATGGACAGGTAAGGTGAGATTCCATAGCATTTATAACTCATAAATATCTTAATACTGACTTGAGTGTTGAAATGTGGAGTCAGACGAGAACTGATGGAAAACCTTGAGGAATTGTGGTTTACTTGTACTCATCCTAGCCTTGTAAGAACAAGTTAGTCAACTAGAGTTTTGTCAGGTTTATCAGTACAAAAAGACCAAATATTGTATCATGAAATCAGTTAATGCAATATCAATCTCTCTCCGCTCAACATTCTCTTTCAAGATATACTCCAATTAGCTAGGACAAACCATTACAAATCCCTCTAACCACTGTGATCATAAAAACTAAAGCAAGACTACAATCATAGTTTTAAAAAACTGTCCGCAACCACAACACAAGCCATATGTGTCCACAATCTTCCGTAATAACAAACATCTCAGACTGATCACACTTACAAGGGATTAACCTATATAGCGCACAATAACTCAGCACATACCTTACATGATCCAGCAGTAAGCGAATTTGTGAAATCAAACCCTCCAATTTAGACTTATTTGGATAAACCTTTCTAGGAGCACTTATAAGAGAAAAAAAAATAAGAAAGTAAAATGCATTTAACTTTACTATAAATCTGAAATCAACTTACACACTTCAATATTTGGTGGAGTTAGAGAAAATATTTTCACACAAATTAAGTAAAGTTGATTTGATCTAATGCCGAAAACTCAATTTATTTTACCTTCCTTTTTCTTATCCCACCCGTGTTTAGAGAAAAGTTTATCCAATCAGCTTCTACTTAAAAAAAAAAAAAAAAAAAAAAAAAAGGTGTTTTAATGAAAAGAAAACAAAAAAAAAAAAAGGGAGAGGAAAAATTTTGTTGAGAAATGTTAAATTTGTGTGAATTAAGATTAAATAATA
>Ga0099824_1005509_pt1 | contig 17797 bp, 11 predicted proteins | sample SiratrowhiteBW_FD_76837 | JGI IMG/M metagenome (GOLD analysis project Ga0099824, IMG submission 76837) | Root nodule microbial communities of legume samples collected from California, USA - Siratro white BW | ecosystem: Host-associated > Plants > Roots > Nodule | place: USA: California... | reverse complement strand
CAGAGAAAACTGGACGTAGCCCTTTGTGGTGAACCAGTATAAAATTGATTGTGTCTCTTCTTCTAAAACCCTTCTCTCATAATCTTGATTTGTTCTTGCACTGCATATTGAATTAAATTGAAAAATTGAATTAATTTCTGGTAATCTTGATAAAACTGGTTTAAGTCCTCTGCTGAACATTGATGTGTGCATTGTAAGTTGAATTCTATATTGGTTTCTGATAAATCTGTTGTAGCAGTCAAAGAAATTTTGCTTATCAGATTGGTTCTTTTCTAAATCAGTTATACATACAAGATTCTAAATCTGTGATTTGACAAAGAATTGGAACCTTGGCTGAATTGGTGTAATACTGCAGAATTTATATTCTTGTTATGTGTTCTTGGTATACTTGAATAATCTAATCTGTATTCTGAACAATTTTCAATTCTGTATTAATTATTGGTGTTAGGAGACTTTATCAGACTTATTAATATTGATTCAAATCAATGTAGTGTTGTGATAGGAGTTTTAAATTAGTATTTTGTAATTCTGTTTCTCTTTGCTCTCATTCAAAGTTTGATTTTTGTGTTGTTTTGTTCTGAGTGTATATTGCTATTGAAACTGTGTGAACTTGACCTGCTTAAAGTGCTGTTGTGAAATTGCAATTCTGTGTGATTGAGAATCTGTTGTGTGCTTATATATGTCTGTATAACAAATTGATTCATTCGTTCTTTGAATCAATTTATTTCTTTACTGCACCTTATATCTTCAGCACCAAGATTCATTAAAGTTTTTCAAATTGCGAAAACTATTTTTCAAAGGTTTAAATCGGGAAAAATCTTTCAAAGTTCAATTTACCCCCCTCTTCAACTTAGCCTAAAATGTTTTCAGATGGCAATTCCATGCTTAAGATGTCATCCACGAACGGGTGTCGTCTTCCTTCTATGGAAGAGGTTTCTCTAGTATGATGAGATCCTTCTTCCTCCGCTTCAGGATCCTGGCTGCATGCTTTTGAGTGACCAGAAGGTGTGATCACCTTGGTCTTCTCTACTCGTTCACCGTATAGTTTCTTCTTCATCTCCTCGTTTTCCTGTCTAAGCAAACACATTTCTTGTTCGCTTTTTTGCTTCATTTCAGCCATCTCGCACTGCAATGACAATAATAGAGCCATTGTGTCCACACCAGCCATTGCACTTTCCTGCATTTGATCGTATGCCTGACTTTAGGTTGATATCATCTGAGCTCCTGTCTCAACTCTCTTCGGCCCCACGGTGGGCGCCAATTATTCTTACACAAAATTACTGAGACCAAAAGAGTTTTCTACCACTCGGTTGGGATGGTTCGAGTCTTCGCCTCTCTGTGTCCTTCAAGTTCTCGCCCTTGTCCGTAAAGTATACCTCCAAAACTGAATCGGGGTACCTGTCAATGACACTCCGACGCTCAAGTCAATATTCGGTTATTGGAACAAAAGACAGTTACGAATATATATTGTGCACCTTTGACTTGTCCTGTTCACTTACTTATAGTGCTCAAGGCTAACACAGGTCTCTTGCCATTGGTCTAGGTTCTGCCGCATGGCCGCCTTACAGACTGTGACTGTCAGAGATTGTTCGTGAGCTGGTATCCCTAGAGTTGCTTCTGCCTGGGATGTTATCAATTTAGGACGGGAAGTTATCATTCTAAGTTGTGTGGTACAGTTACGAAAAATTATAAGTTTTCATAGTGAATCAAATAAATAAAAGATAAAAAAAAAAAAAAAAACTTAAAAAAAAAAAACACCTTAATTGGACGAAAAAAAAAAAAAAAAATAAAAAAAAAAAAAAAAAAAAAAAAAGAAAAAAAAAAAAAAAAAAACTTACAACAATAGAAATGTGTCGCATGAAAATGAAGATACCTTCACAAAAAGAGTAAAGAAATTGAGATGCATTGAAGAACTACTACGACCTGTTCAGATAACCATAACCTTACTGAAAAATGTTCATAAGATTACTGACCAGCAAGCATTTCATATATTTTTTTAAGTCTTCAAAAGACAAGTGTTCTCAAAAAAACCTTAATTTATATTTATTAATAGCATAGCATGTGATAAAAAAAATAGTTTTATCATTTTATCAGATTATTTTATGTTCTATATTCCTAAGTTTATTTTATCAAAAGATCTTTCGAATATTTCCAATTGTTGACTTGCATGCTCCATGCCGCCGAGGATAGGATATGTATACTAATATTCATCTTCTCGTGTTAGTGACTTGGTGTGAACACATTGCAGGATTCAGTTATTCTTCAACAGTCTCATTCTACACAGGGTGTGAAAAGAACAAAATAGAACTTAAGATGTCATCTTTGTTCGTTTTCTTCAATTTATTATTAATGAGACTAGCAACTTCCACACGCTTGAAGGTTCACCACTACCACAAATAGACAATTTTTTATTCAATGCTTTGTCACAATATTTTTTTCCGCCGTATTTGTATACATGCACATTAATTATTATGGTTATAGGTTGAGTTATGGCCATGAAATTGTATTAACGGTTAGGGGAAAAACTTTTTCCATCATAGCTAGTGGTCTTACATATATAATCGAGCATAACTGTACCTTATAAAAAATAATAATAAAAAACAACTATAAAAATTATAAGATTTAAAACAAAATTCTTATTCAAACCAAACTAAAAAAAAAATCTACATAAATTAAGAGATGTAAACTTAATTATAATAAGGTTAGCAGCTTTTAAAAGACTAATACAATATCAAAATATTTTATTCAAAAACAATAATAATAAGAAATTCAATCCATATAATTTTCTTACACTATCAAACACATGAACGGCATTCCGTGTGATTTTTTAAATAGTTGTTATTAAATTCGAGAAATTTATTGTAAATAACTGTTTGTATTGAATAGGAGAGTAAAGACTTTTACTGTGTATGTATAGACTAATATATTAACGATAAGGGAAATGTTAATTAGTATCACGCATTAATTAAAGAATAAAAAATCTCTATGAGAAAATATTATTCTAAACCCAAATTAAATATATTACTAACATAATTTCTACTAAAAATTCTCAATTTATTAATTTATCAATTTCTTAATAAGTACCTTTAGGATATGCCAACCATAAAACCGTAATTAATAATAACAATAATATTATTTAAATTAATGGACTTACTAAATTAAAAAATTAACCTGATATTTCAAATTAAATAAATTTTTAAAAAGAATTTACCCAATTTAAATAGTAAATACGTTGCTAGCTTAGGCATGAAATAAGCCAACTTAGACATATTTTAAGTTTTTCACCGTTATTTGTAATGTATAAAATTTTGTGTCCTTCCAAATATTCAGATTATCATTAGACAACACCTATCTTTCACCATCATGTATTCAGGTATTTAAATTGTTAATTTGAAGGCATGAAACACCCTTGTAGTTGACTAGTATGGATTTCAGAATGCCACATAGTTAAATAATGTCCAACACATGGTTGTACCCATGCCCATGAAAACTATAAATAGTTTAAGCTTTCTCACTTTTTTCCACAAGGCAAACAGAAGACCTCAGTGTTGTGATTAATCCAGTTCATCTTTCAAATCATTTCAACCCAATGGCTTCTTTCCAAAGCATCAACATTGAAGCTCAAATACCAGAAGAGATTCTCATAGCTCAGATTATGCAACTTCATGCAAGCATCTCCAAGCTTGAATCCCTTAGGCCTTGCAAGCAAGTGAATGCCCTCTTCACTCATCTTGTGAAACTTTGCACTCTCCCTTCATCCGTTGACATTGAGGCCTTGCCTCAAGAGGTGCAAGAGATGCGTGAGAGCCTCATTGACCTTTGTGGGCGTGCCGAGGGACTCTTAGAGTTTGAATTCTCAACCTTCATAAGCCTAACACCCGAGCCCTTCAAGAATGTGACCCTTTTCCCTTACTATGGGAACTATATCAAACTAGCACACATGGAGAACAAAATCCTTAAAGAAAATGAGGTGGTGAATGCAAAGAAAGTGGCCTTTGTAGGGTCAGGTCCAATGCCACTCACTTCCATCATAATGGCCACTCACCACATGGAGTCCACACACTTTGACAACTTTGACATTGATGAGAAGGCAAACGAGGTGGCTCGAAAGATTGTTGCTTCTGATGCAGCACTTGAGAAGAGGATGAAGTTTGTTACACAAGATATAATGGAAGTTAGAGAGAGGTTGGGGCAATATGATTGCATCTTTTTGGCAGCACTTGTGGGCATGAACAGGGAAGCGAAAGTGAAGATTTTGGGACACATAAGGAAGTATATGAAGGAGGGAGGGATTTTGCTTGTGAGAAGTGCAAAAGGGTCAAGAGCTTTCTTGTACCCTATTCTTGAGGAACGTGACATGATGAATTTTGAGGTTCTTACCATCTTTCACCCCACAAATGATGTGATCAATTCGGTTGTTCTTCTTCGCAAGCCTAAAGCTTAGTTTCAGCACGACCACCCTAAGTTGTAGTTCTATCTACTTTAAGAAGATCAGTTCTATGTAGTTTCTATGCGTGTGTTTGTTGTTGTGTTACTTTATTGTATGCAAGTTAATTAAAAGATCTGTATCAGTAGGAATCATAAGCGTTATAATAAATATGCTTTTGTTCCCGAAGAGTATTTGCACTCAGAAAGAAGTCAGAAAGCATAAATTTTATTTATCTATGGAAACCACCACTATAGCAAGAATTGAGATTACTCTATCGCAAGAATTCCCCTAAAACTACCTACCAATCTAAATAATTTGGATTGACTTTAAAAAACTAATTTTGCTATAATTCAGTGAATGGTTCATAGTTGTTAACAATTTATCTTTAAATATTAATCTAGACGTAAAAGTATATCTTACATGCATTACAAGAATTACATCAACGAGGAAATATACAATTTATAATCATTACATTAAATAAATATTTTATTATAACTATTAATATTATTATTAATAATAAAATAATAATTATTAATATATTATTATTTTATTGTTATTATCATCATTAATAATATTATTATTATAATAATAATTATTATTATCTTCATTATTATTAATATTAATATTAATATTAAAGTTATCTTAATTATTATCATTATTATTTTTATCATCATTATTAATAATATTATTATCATGGTTATTATTATTGTTACTATAATTATGATCATTATTAATGTCGCTATTATTATTATTATTAATAATATTAATATTAACATTGTTATCATCTTGATTATTATTATTATTAATAATAACAACAATATTAATTATCATAATTATTATAATTATTAAAAAATTATGATTGTTATTGTCATAATTATTGTCATAAATGTTATTAATAACTTTTTTGATATTATCATTGTTTTTATTAATACTATAATTATTTATATTAATTGTAGTAATTATTATTATTATTAATATCTTAATTATTATTATGATAAATATTATTATATTTATTATTAATTTTTATTTTAATTTTTTAAAAGTAAAATCTATAATTACGTTATGATTTTATATTTTATGATTTTTTAAACTCTTTACAATTTTACTATAATTTAAATTTTAACTAGTTTATAACAATAAAATAAAAGAATGTTATAAGAATATTTTTCTTATTTTTTATTCATTCAATTTCACGCTTTTATCGCAGTTGCTTGCTTAGTATCCTTGCGCCCAAATCAGTCCACCGAACCAAACGAAACCTATATGAATTTGTATACAGTAAACGCCATGAACAAAAATGTGTAATAGAAAATGTATGGACTGGAAAGCAAAAAATAAAATCGTAATTTAGGTATATGTTTAAACAACTTCTTTCTACCAATTTTTAATATGGAAAAAAAATTAAAAATTAAAATTAATTTATGCACAAATTAATTTGCAGATATTTTAGATTATTTTTTATTTTTTTAATTTATATATAAAATAGTTCTAATTTATAGAAAAATTATTTAATGAAAGATTTTTATATATTATTGGATTGAGAATGTTTTGTGTCATCTTACAGTATGGCATTAGTTAAGTTACTAACTTATATATAGAGTGGTTTTTGGAAACATTCAAGCGGTTCAATATCAAAGTTGAACTTTGTAATTCACTCTTTCTGATTTGATTGTGTGATTACTTGTACTTTTAGAATTCTTATATTCAGTTCTTGTATATATTCATCAATAACCAATCAATGGATATATTATTATTGTTAATTACATTATATGCTTTAGTCTTTCCCTACACAATTTTGTTCTTGTTGAACTAGTACTTCTATGTATTTTTGTTTATAAATTTCTCAATATAATACAAATAAATTGGTATTAGAACTTTGGTTCCGATTCATTTTACATAAGTTGGTGGTTAATTCCTGATTGATGTGAACTTGGTTAGTAATAATCTCCAGAACCTACAACAAAGAATATTTGAATGCCCCAAGATCCCTAAGTATTCAAATTTAGGATGATCTACTCAGAACCTTTGTCTTGCGAAAAAGAAATGCAGCAAAGACCCAAAAGTATGAAAAACGCCACAAGGATGAACAGCTCTTGATAAGTTACAAGTCCAATGAAGAACTCAAGAGAGAAATTCTCACTTCTGAAATTTTTAGAATCAAATTCTTATTTCAAATTCAAAGTTATTGTTTACATGTGTTTTCTAACTTAAGTAGACTTTTGTTAGCTTCTAAAAGCTAACCTAACTCTTTATTAGCCTAGAAGTCTCCAAATTTAATGCAACAACGGCATTTTGGCACACTTATAGATGACTAATTAATTACATAAAATGGGAAAACGGAAAACACAAATTACTAAGCATGACCACTCTAAGTCTTATGGAAAATTAATCAAAATACATCAAAATAAAAAATTTAAAATTCATCCACAAAATAATGGGTGACTCTTCAGATTTTAACCTAAGCCCAAAATAGCTCATTTACACTTAAATTAAATTTGGTGATGCATTTTCTATGGACCTTTCTCTTCAATTGACTTGCTTTTAGCCCAAATCTCCTTCATTTAATTTCTTCATCAGCCCATATCAAATTAAGAACGTGATCTGGCTTCAATTCAATCTTATACTTTGTTTACGTAGTCAAAATGTCTTGAATCAACCCAATCAATGTCTCTTTTAGTTTTGGGGTCCTTGACCTGGTCATTGGTCCACTTGGAATTTGCAAAGCATCATTTGGATTATTTATTTGTACAGGTGCTTGAGGTTGGTTAAACTTCAAGTCTTGGTTCTTATCACTCATGAAAATACCCTAGAAAATAGCTATGGAATAAAAACTAAACTAGAATTTAATTTTAGAGATAAATAAGATAATACCTATTTCTTTTAACAGAAGAGTTGTTTAAGTAAATAAAAGATAGTTATTTACTTTTTATTTTTATAGCAACCACCAACTCTCTCTCTTAGAAGATATTCTCTCTCTAAGAATATATTCTGTTTTATTTTTATAATAACCACCAATTACCTCTAAGAAGATATTTTGTTTATAAAAACTATCAAATCTCTCTCTCTCTTTCTATGAAAAGATATACAGTTTCATTCTTATGAAAACCACCATCTCTCAAACAATTTCTCTTTAAAGTTTTCTACCTTCTCTCTAGATTTGTGATCTCATAGGTTATTAGATTGACAATCAGAGGACATCCCTAGATTCCTAGCATTGAGTAGATCAAGAGTGTCCGATCATATTCTTGAACAGAGTTAGGTTGCCTATGATTTTAGGGTTTTTGAGTATCTCTACTCTATATAGGTAAGGGAAGCTAGTTTGATTATTTTTCATAAACATTGTAATTATTTGTTTATTAATGAATTGGATGAATGTTTATGTATTGTATTATGTAGTATCAATGTTTGTGAATGATGTGGTGTGTGATCGAGACAATAGTATCTTCAGGAAAGAAGATACCCGTGTTGGGATTATTAGGATGTGCATTGTTTGGGGATTTTAAGGAGGTATCCTGACTCTACTGGTACATTGTATTCACATAGATGAAGATTACCAGTTGGTGAAGAGTCAAAGGAGGTTCATATGTTCCTGTCCGAGGTTTGAAATATGAGCCCGATCGGAATATGACATATGGATTAACCCTATGCATATGGGGTCCGAGGTTTGAAATATGAGCCCGATCGGAATAGACTGTTCTGAGGTTTGAAATATGAGCCTGATCGGAACAGTTTGGTGGTATATGACAAATGCACACCTCTGAGTCTAACTCAATGCACAAGTCTTCCGGAAGTAGAGAGTCTAATGTCTTTGTTTGTGAGTCAGTGTATGTATGTTGTGAGATGAATTATGAAAGATTGAATTGTTGTTGTTTTGTTGAGATAGAAATCCAATTTATGAAAATATATATTTTTTTAAAACTCAGCTTACCCTTCTTTTTGTGTGTTGTTTGTTTGATTTTTTAAAACTGCGATGATCGTGTATATTACACGTGAGCAGAGGATTTGACAGGTGGTGTGAGTCCCCGGTGAATTATTGGAGAAGTTTTATTTTACGAAGATATTTTTATTAAATCTTATGTGGAGAAATATATTTTGAAATACATGATGAATGTATGGATTTTTATATCCAAGTTTATTATATAATTTTATGCAATAAAGTTCTTATTATATGAAAAATATGGGATGTTAAACTATTAGTTTCTTTTTTTCATAAAGATAATATTCAAGACATTCAAAATGATGGCAAACACAATCAAGATTGGGATGTTTATAAGAAAGAACAACTTCAATCTTTGGTACATCATGATGTGTACTTTGTTAAAAGTGTGAGGAGTTAGAACACTCCATTTTGGGAAGACCACACACTTAAGAAGTTAGTTTGGAGAACTCAATAAGAAAAGACTCACTCCCTAATTCTCTTATCTCTCTCCAGTGAGGTTTTTTACGAGGTTGCAAATGAATAAACAAGTTCTAGGCTATGGTTGAAGTTGAAGAAGTTATTCATGACAAAGCTTGTCTGAAGTAAGTTGTTTCTCAACAAACGATTGCTCGAATTTCACTAATGAAATGAACACAATTTTGTTCAAGTTGAGACATATGATGTGAAGGTGAAAGATAAACATTTAGCAATGACTCTTTTATTCAGTCTTCCCCCTTTGTTCAAGAACTTTTTTTAATTCATTGAGTGTCGATAAAGATTACATCACGTTAGAGTAAGTTAGGTCTTGCATCTAGGACCGAGAATTTAGCACAAGAAAATTGGAAAAGTAGACAAAAATGGATTGTCTACGTTGATAATATTGCCAAAGGGCGGAGAAGAAAGAATAAAAGTAATACCAAGACTAATCGTAAAGACATTTGTAACTACTGGAAAATCAATTGTCTCAAGAGAAGGGGTAAAGATTCTTTGGTTGATACAAATGAAGATGGTTTAGTGTCTAATGATGATCATTTGATTCATGCAATAAGTGACAAGTTGGATTACTCTGAAGCATGGATTATGGACTCTGGTTGTATTTTCCATACATGTCCAAATTGAAGATGTATACAGTAGTGAGGAAGAGAAAAATGAAGAGAACACTAGTGAGGAGTCCGAATGTGAGGAGCGTGAGGATGTTTATGTTCATGAGGGGAAATTATTGATGATTAGGAGAACCCTCACCAATCAACCTATTCCACAAACCGAATCATAGAGAGAGAACATTTTTCACACTTAATGTAAAATTTCTGAAAATGTATGTTCTATCGTCATTGACAGCGGGTCATGTTGTAATTGCTGCAGTGATAGGTTAGTTGATAAATTAAAATTGAAAATGATACCCCACCTTAGACCTTATAAATTACATTGGATAAATGATGGGGGGATATAAATGTTAAAAATCAAGTGAAAGTCAAGCTATCAGTAGGAAACTATGTCGATGATGTTTTATGTGATGTAATTCCTCTGGAGGCTTGTCATGTTTTATTGGAAAGGCCATGGCAATTTGACAAGAAAACTATCCATGATGGCCTCACCAACGAGATTACTTTCATTCATAAACATCAAAAGTTTGTACTTCATCCTTTGACTCCTACCCAGGTGTTGGAAGATGAAGCCCAAATGAAACAAAAATCCATAAAAAGAGGGAATGAAAAACATAAAATAACAGTGTTCCGAGGGTCATGTACCTTTGTCCTACTTCTGATCAAACATACATTCATCTTGGAAGACAATTTTTGTTCAGTTATTTTCTTTTCCAATTTTCTGTGAATAGAACTTTACAATCTATTGTAGATCAATCTTGTGCAAAGTTGTTAACAATGGATAAGAAAAATTTTGAGTTTAAACAACTTCATAAGGAAGAAAAATGGAAATATAAAAAAGAACATAAAAATATTTCTAGGATTCAACATGATTGTCTTATCATAAATACAACCTACGGTAATCCTGGAAAAACTCTTCTCTTCTTCTATGCTGTGAATATTTAATTGATCTTACTAAGTGATTGTTGTGATAGGAAGGTGTTTGATCCTAGAGGAAGTTAACTATAATGAATGTCCATAAGAATATTGTGGATCTGAGGATAGATCCCTTTCAAGAGGGAGGGGATGATGGAAGAAGGCCCAGGCAAGGCCAACCATTAGATCCATGATCAAACACATTTAAGCTCAGGAGGAGTCAGAGACACCAACACACATCAAGATGCTGACTACTCTAAGCTTTGGTGGAAAATTGTAAATGTATTTTGGAAGATTTTTCCTTTGTAAAAATATTGTAGAACATATTTCTTCTTTGTAAAAATAAACCCTAGGTGCCTTAGGGTTAGAAAGGCACCTAGGTTTAGGGTTAGAAGCACCTATTAGTGCATGACATGTGGCACCTCCTCATTGGATGGAGATGGAAGGTGCCTAGGGTTAGGAGTTAAGCTTGCTTCACAAGCTAGGTTACCTGAACCCTAACATGTGATGCAAGCTAGGGATTCTAAACCTAGCTTCTTCCACACGCTACCTAGATAGCTTGCATAGGAAGCTACTAGCTCATCTTTCTTTCTATAAATAAGAGATGTAGAGACCTCTCTTGTAAGCTTTATTACCTTAATGAAATGTTGTTGAATTTTCTGCACATTGATCAAGTTTCTCATTGAGTTTCTTCTCCAAAAAGTTAGAAGCTCTCTCTTGAAGGTTGGCCTAACCTCCTTCAAGGCTTTCATCACCTAACTCACCCTTTCCATCGTATAACTTTCCTTCCACGATGCTTCTTCTATTATTCATTGCTTCTGCATCAAGAGGAGCTCCTTCCATGGCATTTGTTCGGTGCAACTGTGCTTGTTCATCGCTACATCACTTGAAGCTTGCGCAAGAAGCTAAAGCACCTAGGAGCCTATCCATCATGTCTTGCCTCCGTTCTTGTGCTTTAATTTCTTGCTTGTCACTTTTATTCCAACTCTTTGAGTTTGTCCATTAAAAATCCAATTGAGTTGTACTTTTTTAAGTTGTTCTTTATTGCTTTATATTTTGTGAATTCTTGATGAACTAGTACATTGACGAGGAGAATTGGGTCGAGTTGGTATCTAATACATCAAGAGTTTATTAGAGAAGCAACTTTGGAGGAGAATTTACAAAGGAGGAGGCGACTTTGCTGCTGGAAATTTTTGAGTGACAAATTGAACAAAGTTGGAGTGATACACTTGTGAGGAGATTTTACAAACAGTTGGAGTGCATAACATAAGACTTTAATTTTTCAGTAAATTTTTATTGTATCTATTTGAGTTGTAACTTGCAATTATACTTTCATTAGTGGATTAACAAATCAAATTAGACAGTGAATGTGTTTGAATGCTCCTTGGTGCCAAAGAGCTTCACCTTAGGAGTTGCCTAATTTAAATTCTCAAGCTTTACTTTTAGTTTCCTTACAAATTCCATTTTTTTACTTTGATAAATCAACTCAACTAGTTTTCTTCTGCTTTGTCGATATTGAGTCGCCTTCATTTGTGACTTAGTGAATTCATTGTAAGAAAGACTTCAGAGCTGCATTAGGTCAGGCTCTAGCAAGGAAAGTCTTGGTACTTAAGTTGCTCTAGTGACACACCTCACTTTCCTATGAGACCCCCTGGTGTGCTAAACTTGTTTGTCTTACCTTGAGAAACTACTTCACAAAACTTAAGATGTCTAAACATTCTCTCCACCACAGTGGTAATGATTCCAGTGAAAATGCTTTGGAGTTGAGAAAATTTTGAATGAAATTCGCTCTATGAAAATTAACACTGAAGTACAATTTGTCATAGTGGAGGAGGAATTGAAGACCTTAAGGAAGAAGGATCACAAGTTAAAATCAAGAACTAGTTCTTCAAAGAGTTGCCATTCTGAGGATAAACCAGAGAGAAATAGTTTGAGAGTGGCAGACTATTATCAGCATGATCCTCATACCCACCATAAGAGAGAGAGAAAAGCTAAAGAAGTTAGTGTAGACTTGTCTCACTTTCATAGGAAGGATGATGTATGTTGCAACCGGGATCACGACGGGACGACGATATGAAAGATTAATAATAATTTTGAAAATTTAGAAAAAAAGGAGTCGTCACAACAGTTTATTTTGAAAAACTATAGAAAAATCGAAAAAGGCTATGGTAGGTCTACGAAACCGGATTTCGGGTTTGGGAGTTGGTTACATGTGAAAAAGATATTAACACCCCCACAATGCCCATCCTAAAACGGTACCTTTAATTAAATAAGTAAAATGAGTGTGATTTTGAAAATGTTTATTCTTCCTAAAGAGGAATTAAAATGCAAATAAGAACAAAGAAATTTATTTTTTTTATTTTGGAGGACCCGACAAGGGTTTTACCTTGCTCCTACGTATTTCCGTCAAAGATGGAAAATCAGAGTTCCGTAGTTCTTTGTTGAAAATTGTTTTTTTTTTTTGTTGATAGTTTTTTTAATTTTGGAAATTTTATATTTTTTTAATTTTTTTAATTTTTGAAAATTTGATATTTTTATATTTTTTGAGATTTGATATTTTTAAGTTTTGGAAATTAGTTTCGAAAGTCTCGAGTTAGACGTTGTTCGACGCGTACGACCACTTGAACGTCTACACGAGACAAAGTAATTTCAGATTAAACATACTATGATGCGAGCAATCAATTGGATGTTTAATCAAAATAATTATTTATTATATTTTTGAATTTTTAATTTTAGAAATCGATAATTTCAATTTAAACATGGCGTGACGCGTGCGGTCATTTGATGTTTAATTGAAATTTATTTAACATAAAACATTATATAAAAAAAGTAAATGATATGTATAAAAATAAAAAGAATAAGAAGAAAAAAGGTTACTTTTTATTGGAAAGCAGGGGTATTTTTTGGAACTTAAAGAAAATGGTGGGTGCAGTTCATAACTTGCGTGGGTGCAGGAAGTAACCCTACTTACTCTAAACCCAATTAGGGTTAGATGTGTAACATGGTGTTGTTTGAGGCACAGTGCATCCGCGGCGGATTGGCGTGGGACGCATGGTGGCTAGGCAAGTGTCACGGCCTCATCGCATGGGTGGCTTGCGGCGGTGCGAGTAGAAGTGGCGGTAGGAGTCTTGGCGGTTCTGGGCGAGGGCGTCGCGCTCGTGGTGAGACGTGACTCTTCTTAGTAGGTGGCAGAGAAGGAGGATGAAGGAGCGGTGGTTTGGATTTTTAATAGTGAGGGTTGAGGCATGGGGACCCTCGTCGGCGGTGAGGGTGTGACTGAGTCGCGAGCGCAAGTTTTGCATGGTGGTGCAACGTGGAGGACTACGGCAGGGCCATGAGAGCTGGTGATAGGGCATCAAACCTTAGGCAGTGGTAGCGACTGCCCCAATGAGTGGTGCGACGGTGGTGGCCTTTCCTTGGCTCGCGACGGTGAGAGGCGTGAGGAAGAAGACCACAAACGTGACGGTTAGAGAGTTTCGAAGTGGAAGAGGTTGATGATGGTGAGGAAAGAAGTAGTGGAGGTGTTCGGTGCGTGGCAGCGACGACTGTGGTGTGACTGTGAAGGTGTCTCGGGGCTGCATGCTTGCTGTGGGAGGTGCTGGTGCCGACGATGGCAGGGAGGCAGTAATGAGGTGGTGGAAGTTGGGGGCAGTAATGCAGGTGCGTGGAAGAGGAGAAGTGGTGAGGGTTGTGAGTTTTGTTTTGAGGTAGGGCTGTTGTGGAGGGTTCGGTGGGTGTTTGCATGGTGACCTACCGTGGTGGTTTCATGGTTGTAGGTTGGCGGCGTGGAGGAAGCTACATGGAAGTTTCATGGTGGTTTTGTGGAGGTGAGGGGGGCACGGTGAAGGTTCTTGGGGGTGTGGTTTCGTGTGGTTTTGGATTATACATCCTAGCAAGCTGGGCAGCTCTTTCTCGATATATTATGTGAATGAGTGGGAGAGATATGTGACAAAAGGGTTGCTTGAATACACAAGAGTTAGGTAGCTAGTGTTGTTATTGGTCTCTTGGCTTGGGATTAGTGATTGTGTCCTGCGTTTGAAGTTGTTTGAGAAAATAAGAAGGTTTTTGTGTGTGGATCAATGGAAGGAGAGTGACACTGTAAGTCTTGTGTGGGTAAGATTAGTGAAGGGTATCGAAGATGGTCCCTTCATGTGAGAAGAGTGGAATGTATGTGAAGGTGTCGAAACTGTGATGGGAGTAGTGTGGTGTGTAGTATGAGTTCAACGTGAGTAAACTCTCATGAGAATGAGCAATGTATATTTCGGCTAAGAGAGTGGAAGATGAGAGTGAAGGAGGAACTGTAATGAGAGAAGTGGTATCCAGAACTCTGAATGAGTCAACTTTCTTTTATGGAGTGAAGGTGAAATGTAATTTTTGCTAGTGTGGCACCTTCTAGCCAATAAGTGAATCTGTGTAGTGCTGCAAGAGTAGGTTGCAGCCTTTATCGAGGCGTGGCCAGCCTTTATCGGGGGCATGGTTCTTGCAGAGTAGGCTATAGGATATATTTTTTTGGTCTTTTGTAAGTGAGGTGCAAAGCTTGCGTGTGTGAGAGGTGAGAAGGTGAGTGAATGAGAACAAGAACGTGAGTGTAATATTTATGGAAGTGAGAGAATGCGAGTTAGAGACTGATAAGTGAGGGTGGTGAGAGAAAGCAAGGAAGCATGTTATTATTATTTTGGAAAATAGTAGTTTGCCACTATCATTTTTCTATTATTTTTATTTGATATTATTTTTATTAATAAAATATTATAAATTAATAAAATAATAATATAATTTAATGTTAAATAGGAGTAAGAGATGAATAATAATATCAAAATATCATCATCTTATTATTTTTTTTACGTGAGTGTGGACACATTAATTGTGAGGTGCAGCGTGGCTGTTACCTACGTGAGAGTGAAAAGAAAAGAGAAAAAAAGGATAAGGGATGGGAACAAACTTCCAAAATAAGAGTCTTTCTTCTTTTTTTAATGTTTTTATTTTTTAGTCACAAGATTAGTTATTATTACAATGTATTTTTCTTAAGCGACAACCCAACACCATATTACAAGTCTATACAATATCAACAACTTAATTTTCAGGTTCAAAATGTATGCATATAAAACTAAAAACTTAAACTAATTAGTTTGAATGTTAAAATTATTTTATAATTTTATAATATTTATTCAAAAACCTTTTTTATCTTTAAAAATTAATTGAAGAACACTTTTTTTAATTAAACCTTTTTTTAGAAAGAGATAAATAAACCAATCATTATTTAAAAAAAAAAAGGTTGAATGAAAACATAAAGACAAATTGATTTTTTTTTATATTTTCTGAAAAATAAAGAAAACAATAAATCTAAAAACACAATAAAATTTAAACCAAAAGATGATTTTTTTTTTATTTTTCTATTAATCAGAAACATTTATTTTTCAACCGAACAAAATTGGGTGTTGACAGCTACTCCTCTTTACTTAAATTTTATTGGATAATTTGAAAATTAAAATTTTCGTATTATCAAAGTAAAAGTTAAGTAAAGACGGAGACACTAATTTTGATCGGGTTGAAAAAGAAAAAGAAAATCAAGCATATAAATTTCACCACAAAAGAAAAGTCACTATTTGAAGAAAATGAATAGTGAGGTCAAGACCATTACAAAGTAGAGGATTATGCACCGTCATCTGCTAAAAAGAAAAAGTGAGGTTGAGACCACTACAAAGTGGAGGGCCATGCACCATCACGTGTAGAAAGGGAAAAGTGAGGTCAAGACCATTACAAAGTAGAGGGTCACGCACCGTCACGTGCTGAAAAGTAAAAGTGAGGTCGTGACCATTACAAAGTAGAGGGTCATGTAACGTCACGTGCTGAAAAGTAAAAGTGAGGTTGAGACCATTACAAAGTAGAGGGTCACCCACCGTCACGTGTTGAAAAGTAAAAGTGAGGTCGAGACCATTACAAAGTAGAGGGTCACGCACCGTCACGTGCTGAAAAGTAAAAGTGAGGTCGAGACCATTACAAAGTAAAGGGTCACGCACCGTCACGTGTTGAAAAGTAAAAGTGAGGTCGAGACCATTACAAAGCAGAGGGCCACACACCCTTACGTGTTGAAAAGTAAAAGTGAGGTTGAGACCATTACAAAGTAGAGGGCCACGCACCATCACGAGTTGAAAAGTAAAAATGAGGTCGAGACTGTAAAATATGTCTTGGCCAAGTTCAAGAGGGAGGGTGAATTGAACACTTGAAAATTTTCGCAAACTGTTTGGAGAATGAATAATTTTTATGGAAACTACTAAAGAAGATATGTTAAGCAAACAACAATGGTTCAATCAAAAAGTTTCAGCACAATATTAATCAATCAGATGCAATAAATTGTAACCAGAAAATAGTTCTTGAATACACAGTATGCTGTAAAGGCAGTTCTTAAAAAGTTGAATTAAGAAATCAAAGAATTAGATCAACTTCAAGTTTATAAAGATCCACTGACTAAAAACCTTTTTGTTAAACAATGCAAGCTATGTTAAGTGTATGAAAACAGTCTTTAATCAACAATAGTGAAAGATAAAGTTTTCTGGAAAAACAAACTGATAAACAGTAAACCCAGTAAATTGTGAAACAGCAGATTTACAGAAAAATGATATACTGGTTATTGACAGATTCAAAACAATTCAGAGTAGATTGTGTTAAAACAGAGTATAAAAAGTTGTTACTAAAAATGCTTTCAGAAAGTTGATGAAGTTATTCAATTAGCAAGATTCAATTGATTCTGAAAATTCAAGAAACTCAACAAGATTTAGCAAGAACAGTAAAAAGAGAAAGCAAGAGAGATTCAAGACACAACAGATTTTTATACTAGTTCACCCAACAAACGGGCTACGTCCAGTCCCTTACACACAGTAAGGATTTCACTAAAATGATCAACCTGATCAAGTTTACAACACTTGCCTATAACAAGAATACACTGCACACCGCAACAACCACTGTTGAACCTACAGCAGACCAAGAAACCACACAGATGCCACTGTGCGTTTCAAGAACTCCCTTGCTGAAACCCACAGCAAGTCACAGTTATACAGAATCCACTGTATAACCCAGAAACCTCTCACTGCACCCCGCAGTAGACCACTGTTGCACTCACAGCAGAACAAGAAACCACACAGAAACCCACTTTGTGTTTAAAGAACACCCTTGCTGAAACCCACAGCAAGTCACACCCTGTACAGAGCCCACTGTACAGAACAGAATTACCAACCCAGGTAACTCACAGCAGAATAACCTTCAATACAATGAAAGAATTATCACAGTCACAGCAATACAAGCACTTCTATTCAAAGGATTACAAAAGTAATAAAGAAAGGGTATAGAAGGCTTAGTCTGATGATCAAATCAGTGAAGAAACTGTCTCAGTCAAATCAAAGCTCCAGTAGCAGTTCAAGAAAACAGTTCTTTGAT
>Ga0099824_1005508_pt1 | contig 17797 bp, 7 predicted proteins | sample SiratrowhiteBW_FD_76837 | JGI IMG/M metagenome (GOLD analysis project Ga0099824, IMG submission 76837) | Root nodule microbial communities of legume samples collected from California, USA - Siratro white BW | ecosystem: Host-associated > Plants > Roots > Nodule | place: USA: California... | reverse complement strand
TTGTTGAATGTTTATAGTTGCTAGAGAAGCATGGTAGTCCAACCCACTATGTGTTTGATACTTCCAGATTGTATATCTTCTAAGGGGGCGTATATTCGCCAAGGTGGAGATTTGTTAGGTATGGCTCATAATACCAATAGGGGAAGTTATAGGCTTTGTGGGTTGGGCCAGGAATGCGGGGGTATTTTGGTTATTGTACCTTGTTTAGGGTTATTTATATAATCATCTGTAATTGTAATCCTAGGGATTGATCTCTCTAATAACAAAACACAGCCGCTCAAACGCTCCCGAGAACATAGACAAATTGTCGAACCTCGTTAAATCTTGTGTTCTCTATTTTCTTCATCTTTGTTCATTTTCGTTTGTTCCTGTGTTTATAGCGTGAGTTTCTCAACAAAGAGTTTCACATTATTTAAAACTTGAGATCAACCATAATTTAAATATATTTTTTTCTGTTAACTCTTTAAAATGTTTTTGAAAGACAAACTTATAATAAAACTTTAAACTCCAAAATAAACAATATTTTAAATATGATGATTAATTTAAAACATTTACATTAAATTGTAACCTTAATACTATATATATAAGTATCTACATCTAATTCTAAGACATTAAACCATTTAATTTCTTTCTATCTAGTCTCTTTTATGTCCATCTTATTATGGGTACAAGCACTCGGCTAATGCCAAACATACATTTTCAAATAAGAAAAGAGTTGGATTTTGTTTTACTATGATTTACAAGGTTCCAAGATCCACAAAGTCTGGATCCAATCAATGAGAAAGCCTACAAATATGCTTAAGGATGACATTAAAAGGTAAGTTCATCAAATTGGACCATCTAGTATTTGATTTATGTAAAACTAAATTTGGAACAAATTGAGAAATTTGCATTATAACATATACTCATTAAGTTCAAATCTCATGCCCAAAAACCTACATCTCTTATCACTTTAGAAACAAGTTACTACACTAACCTGTTCCAAAACAACTTTAGTCTAAGATTTCTTTTTACATAAGTTATTGAAATATTTTTACTAAAATACAGCATTCTTATTATTTTATCAAATTGAGGAGTGCTTCTTCCTGCACCTCCATAATTTTCACAATTTCAATATTGACCAAGAGTAAAAGACGAAAATGTCCATTCATAAACTTAAAAGCTTCTGAATTGTAGAATCTGAAAGTCATAGCTACGGATTTTACAATCCAGAAGGTATTTCTTTTATTGACAAAAAGTTAAGTTACTTCCAGATTGAAATGCGCTCCTCCAATTTGAAAACTTTAAGAATATGAAAATGGCTTTCAGATGGTGTAATTCAGAAGCTTATGTTAAACAAAATTGACTTTCAGATCCCAAAGCTTGAATTTGAAAAAAAATAAACTTAAAAGTAGAAGAAGTGTTGAAGTGAAGATGAATTGAGGAAAATATAGTAAATGAAAAAAAAAAGCCTAGTGATTTTGAAGGAATTATGAAGGAGAAACTTATGTGTCTCTCTATTTCATAGTAGAGAATCTAGGAAAAGACAGTTAATGAGAAAACAAAAGCGTGATGGGTTTGAAAGAGAAAGTTCTTTGTCTATGCATTGCCCACACATTAATTATTAATCAATGCTTAAAGAAATTAAATCTAAAAACAATGAAGTAATGTGAATTAGAATAGGTTGGTGGATTAATTATTAATTAATGCACAAAGAAATTAAAGAGCCAGAAGAAATGTTAGTCAAAATAGGTTAGGTTGGTAGAGAATGGAGGAATAGATAATGAATGAGAAAACTAAAAGCCTAATGAATTTGAAGGAGAAAATTTTTCTGTCTCTCCATTTCCCAAAACTACATTAATTAAGACACAATCAAAGCTAGAAGCAACTGTGGGTCATAATAGATTGGTAGAGAATCAATAATATTTTGAGAATAACTTCCTGGATTGCACAATTCAGAAGCTATTAGACATTTAAAAATGCTTTTTGGATTATTGGACATTTGAAAAACAAATATTTTTAGATTTCACAATTTGAAAGTCATTTTCAAATGTATTCAGATTCTGTAATCCAGTATAGAGAGTGTTGAAGTATGTTATACAAAATCGCTTTCGTGTACACTATAGAGGGTGTTGAAGTGTGTTATACAAAATCGCTTCCCGATTATACAAAAGGTTATTTTTAAATGTCAAATACCTTCCCAATTCGACAATATGGAAGTCAAATCCAAACGCTATAGAGGGTGTTGAAGAAGTGTGTTATACAAAATCACTTCCGGATTACACAAGAGGTTATTTTTAAATCCCAAATATTTTCCCAATTCCGCAATATGGAAGTCAAATCCAAAATATTTTTAGCTTTCGGATTAATCCGAATGCTTGTGAAGCGAAGGATAGAGTTGGATTATAAATTTTTTTCCAAGGTTAAATTCGTATTTTTGTATAGCATATGAAGGTGCAGGACGAGATCATGGAAGTGCAGAAAAAAGCTCTCCAAATAGAGTTCCCACACAGTCAAACATGGCCCAATGCCCATTCATGGACTGCTTCTTCCTGCACCTTTAAGTGTTCTTAAGACACCTCCAAATTTTAAAAATATCTCTTTTGTAATGATAGCTTTGTCCCTGATTATATTAAAGCAATATAACAGTGGAGGAACAGGGAGGTGTATGAGATGCAGGGAATGCGTAAAGTTTTTTGTGCAGCAGCGTCTCATCAGAGGTGGCGTGTGTCATCGGTGGCAACGGAACGGTGGTAGAATAGCGGCGCGCATATGCGAAACAGTGGTGGAGGCGTTGAATTGTTTGAAGTAAGTTGGGTGGGGGATTGTAGTTTCTAAAATAAGTCTGGAATAGACTTTCAGGAAGCCATTTAGGTTGCAAATAGTTTCGAAATTGTCATTCGAATTCAGAAAATAGTTCTGGAACAGTACAGTTCCGAAACAGTACATTCAAAAACTCTTTTAAATAAAAACATTAATTTTGAAATAAACTGTTTCAGCATTGTTTTTCGAATTCGGATGATAATTCTGGAAAAGCTCGTTCCAAAACTCTTTTCAAACGAAATCCAAACATTCCCAAATTGCAGAATTGAACAGAACCCACCCAAATCCACTACAAACGTTCAATAAATAATCTATATCTCAAATGGATGACAAATATATAATGTTGGGTGGACGACAGAAGTAAATCAGTGACGGCGGTAGCAAATGAAATCCTGGAGGTGCGGCGACAAACGAAGACTGAGAGTGGAGGTGTATTGTTATATTATGTATCAGGGTTTAGGGTTTACAGGAGCAATATAGTTTACACAGTTTTAATTTAAGAACAATCTGAATATATTTTAAATTTTGGAAGTGTCTGAAGAAATATTTGGAGGTACAAGAAGAACCAGCCCCATTCACAATGGTCCATTTTTCTAATGGGCTAGGTCAGCCTTGTCCACACAATAATTAAGCTACAGTATTTTGGTAAGCTTCCACCCCAAGTACCTGTGGTTAAAAGGGATCAGTCTGTGAAAAAAAAAATATAAATAAATTAAATTTTAAAAAACTTCAAGTCCATATGTTTTTAAGTTCATTGTCCAATTTCAAAGTCTAAGTAGACCAACTATATATGAAAGTGATTTAGATTGTATTAGAAATAGTGAAATAAAGTACTTTAGGAACACATAAATAAATTAAAAATTATTAAAAATAAATTAAATTAAAAATTATTAGGAACAAAAAAAAAATCAAATAATTAATTAAATACTACTAAATAAAAACCCGATAATCTATTACAATTAAAAACATTTTTAATCTAATAATTAATATTTTATTGAAAATCGAGAACACCTTTTTGTTTTGACATGAAATGAATGTAATAAATAAAAATAAAATTTAACTGGACAGGTGAGACTGATGCCTTTTGAAATGTAGTAAACCTAGTAAATAAATTTAATAGCCTTTTCCTTCCACACAGGTCACATTCTCTTTAAACAAACTGTTCTCTATATTGCCACAGTTTCGATCAGTTTGAAAAGTGGTTTCTTTTATACACTTTTGTACTAATCTTTTCGATCAGATGATGACTGCAGCCTTAGTAAGCTTCAAATCTTAATGTTTCCAAATTTTAATGAAATATTAATTTTTATTTATAATTTAGCTCTAAATAAATTACATCATTATTAATGCATTTTTTTTGTGTACATCAATTTTTGAACTACCATAATTAATCACTCACCTACAAAATGGTGATTAGAAATATTCCGTTTGTAGACAACATTCTACAATTATAACTTTAATTTTGCATTTCAGGTTTAAAGCGCAAATGTAGACAATATTTTACAATTATAACTTTAATTTTGCATCAGAGGAGTTAAGTTTTTTATAAAATGAAATTTTTAAATATGTTCTTATTATTTGATATTCAAATTTTGATAATAAATATTTTTACGAATTTTTTTTAAGTAGTGAACTTATATAATAGTTATTGGTTTAGTCTTTCACACTTTTATTCGCATGTTGTCTAGTAATTGAGCTTTTTGAGCTTTTGAGAAGTTCTCTGAAAAAAAGATATACATTTAAGCATGTTGAGAAGGATATACATATTTTTAGTTACATTGTCTATAATATCGTAATCGTTCATACTTAAAGATTTATATTAATATGTGAATATGACCGTTTTTTTCTTTGTAGTCAATTTTTAAGGAGTCTCATATATGGTTATTTGTCTTTAATTTATAAATATTTCTATATTCATTTTTTAATAAAATACATATTATAATATACTTGTCTTTGCTGTTTAACTGTCTCTAATCAAACTCAGTTTCTGTCTAGTCTTTCTTTTTTTACTATCCTTCTAGTAATGGTAGTCCTCTCCTAGGAATGTTGGTGGCCTTAGGAAAGGATGTTCTCTTGACGATTTGTTGTCCTTTCATTCTTGTCATGTAGATCTTCCCTTCAAATATTATAAGGTGTTCAACCCTTTAAAGGTTAAGCTCTAATACCAATTATAAAAATATATCAAAAAAACATAAGAAGGAAGAGCTAATTTTAAGAAATTTGAAAACTTGTTGCAAAGTTTCATGTGATGAATGAAAACAAAAATAATTTTATATTTGATAGAGTGCTATCAAACAGTTTTCTAAAAGCAATGTCTAATAAACGATCATCACTCAATTTCAAGCTCGACAAACACAAAACACTCATCTTCATATTAGAAGTAATTTAATAACGTGGAATGTGAAAAAGATAAGAGATAGAGAGATTTACAAAATATATTTTTATATTAGTTTGTCTAATAAACTCATACTATGTCTAGTTCTTTATCAACATGATCAAGTTTCACTGTGACAAACTATTACTACAAGATATAATTGAGAATTCTTTGAACCTCAACCAGTTCTAGCTAAACACGAGTATTATTTGGACCCATTAATTCTTGGCTAAACACGAGAATTATTTTCAACACAATTATTTCGGACTAAGATTTAGTATTCTTTGGAAGGAACTACTCTTGGCTAAGATAGGGTATTATTTTAAAATACAACCACTTCTAACTAAGACCAAGTATTATTTGAAACGCTACCACTCTTGGCTAAGACTGAGTATTGTTTGAATTGCAAGCACTCCTGGATAATAACCACTCTTTGCTAAAAGCGCAAAGTTTTACATAGAAAGTGAGCAAAAAGAATACAAGGTTGCTAATTTGAGAGAGGAGTCACATCTTACCATGGATATAAAGATGAATCACACTCTTCTAAACAAGTATGAACACAATAATATTCTTACTCACAAAAAAAGATTAAGGATGCTTAGGATTACAAGAGATGGTCCTTCTTGCTAGAGTTTCATTAGTTTTTCTTTGCTAGTGTTTCATAAGTTTTCCTTCTTTAAAGAGATCTTTTTTGTATAGAGATGAGGCAAAAAGAGCTATGCAAATTCTTTTGGAATTATTATGAAGGTCTTCTTTTACTATTACTTCTTCTTGCGTTTGGCAATGTTTGGATCTTAAACACATATTAAATGATTTTGACTTTAGCATTAAATAATTAAATATGTATGACTTCTTTGTATAACTTTTCTGACAAAGCAAGGCTCAACAAGACTGGCATAGGTAGCTTCTTTCTATCTTTGAGCAAAATGTATGACTTAATATAATTGGCTGACCAAAAGTTTGATTTCCCAAAAATATATTTGTAAAAGTATATGCTCACTTAGAAGTGTTAATTTTAGAAATTAGTTTATGGAATACTTATCCTATACCAAAATAGCTTGTAGAACTAGTTTTTAGAAAGAGGGTGTTTTAGAAAAATGAATACAAAAAAAAAACTGTGAGAGATAAGTATAAAAAAAAAATGAGATACAAAAACCAATTTTCCTAAATAGGTGGGAGAATATTCACCCGACTCGTGATTGTTTTTCTGATTTGGCTTAGGCCTTGAGCTTGGAGAATTTCTCCATAGCTGGGAGATCCCCATTAGAATTGTTCATTTGTGTTGGCATTTTGATTTAGTTTTAGCCACCAGATGTGTTAACGAACTATATGTATCGTACAAGACTTCTAGGACTAGACTTTGTCCACATAAAAATATTTAATGTTACTGACTCGTAGATCATGGTAGAGTTCTGAAATTCCATGTAGTGATCCAAGTTATATAAATTTAAATTTTGTAAAAACTGGAATTCAATTTTACATACTTCGGAAACACTGTATTCGAATCTTGATTTTCTTTTTAAAAAAATACCATGCTTAGCTTCTGATTAACTGACTCGAATCTAAAGCACAATATAAAACATCTCAGTTCCTCTGTACATGAAAATAGATGGATCATTACAATCATGCCCAAATCTGTCTCAAAATTCACCCATTCAGGATTACACGAGAAGGACACAGGCTTATCATCATGTCATGGGATACAAACTTAGTAGCCACGGATTGTATTGATGATGGTGTTGTGCCATGGGTCAGAGAGGTGCTGCAAGAGGTTCTCAAATGGTCCTTTCCCAGTCACGTTGTGTTGAACTACGAATCCCAAGAATGCCAACATAGCCAATCTCCCTACACAAAACATACCCAAACAAGGTTAGCTAAAGAGTTCTCCAAAAGCAATAAATTATGGTAGCAACATAGTATTTTGAAAGAACTCTTTAGGAAGAGATGATAAAGCATGTACCATTGGCAAGTTCCTTCTCCTTGGCCTCCAAAGTTGGTGCAAAGTTCAAGGGGTTGAAGACACTGCCAGGGTAGCCACACTCATGTGGGGGCAAGCTGTATTGCTTGAAGATGGGGTCTTGGTTGACACTGCCAGGGTTCTTGATGTCCTGCCATCTTCTGATCTCCACATAATGGAAGAGGATGAACTCAATCACAAAGAGGGTGGAGGATGATGCAAAGTACTCTTCTTTCCCTGCATCATACCATTGAGGGGCATTGATGATTCCAATCTTGGTGAAAACCTCAGGAAGCAACATTCCTGCAACACCCAACATGGCCCAACGCCCATTCACAAGCTCAGCTTGAACATACCACCTCAAGTTCTCTGGGTCCTCAGCAAGCCCCAGAGGGTCAAATCCGTTGTCACCAGGAAGACTATCATCACCACCACACAACACCAGTCAACAATTATCAATCCATTTTCAGAATAGGGTATGCACAGAATTTGGTTCAATTACAGATAAAAGTATTGTACAATGATTGAAACTAATATAGTTGCTATGAGTTATACTTTGTTCTATAAAAAAAAGTGTACTTAAGAATGAGAAAAAATTTGTACTTACGAGCCATTAAGGTAAGTTGGGGAGGCCAAGCCTGGTAGCCATTCTCCTTTCTTGGCTTCAACCTTGAAAGAAGCAGAAGGAGGACACCCCATTGGCCTCATACTTACTTCCCGGTTCAGTTTACCGGAAGACCCGGTCAGAAACCTAGATTTTGAGGCACATGGCCGGAAGATGGCGGCGGAGGCTTGGGTGGTGACGGTGGCCATGCTGATGGCAGTGGCAGTGGCAGTGGCAGTGGAAGAGAGATGTGAAAATGTGGTGGTTTTGTTTTGTGCATGGCTTAGTCTTATTTCATATGTATTACTTTCCTTTCGGAGTCATTTGTGGTTCGCATGTTCTATTGGCGTTTCACCGTTGATTTGGGCGATTTTTTAAATCGCACGGTCCACGAGCGTTTCTGGCTTATCCTTTTATCCCTGTGATATATCCACAAATCCATTTCTTCGTTGTTGTTGGCTAGGACAAGATTCTGTGGGGTCGATGAATGCCACGTGGCATGATGGATGAGAGGGGTTGAAATATCACCTTCACCCAACCATTGCTAGACACCTGGCTCGATGGCTTACCATTTGGGTGGATTCTTGCTAAGATATATCTAGCTCCGTGGTTCACTACCAACACAACTGTCTTAAGCCAAGGACGAATCCTCTTCCTACCAGCATATTTCTAATTCATGCTTTTGAATAATTTTTTGATTAATTGAAAGTTACATTGTCAAAAGAAATAATTAAAAACTAAAAGTGTTGAAGCTTTCCTCGTTTTAATTTTAATGAATTTGTTTTATATTTCATAATATTCTAGAAAACATACATTATAAATATCTATTTAAAGACCAACTTTTAAGTACCAATTTATAATATTTAAAATATTAATTCATGCTCTCATCATAATGCACAACCTATTTTCTTTAAATATAAATATGTAATTTCACATTATATTGTATAAACTACTTTTAATATATAACATAATCATATTTTATTTTAAATTACTTTGTATGTGAAGGGTGAGGTTGGCTTCTATTTCCATGATTTATGCTTCCCTGTGACACATATGAGTGAAACAACAAATTATTATACATTTATGTAGATTGTTTGTGTGTTCAACTAGAAGATACGCGATCTTTCTTTAATGTTCGTTTGATACATGGTTGGAGAATCTAAACAAAATGTGCGGAAGGAAACAGAGGAATTTTACATTGAAGAATTATACATTGAAGTATGACATGAACACAAAATTATAATATTTTATTAGAACTTCGAGAAATACAATGGAGAATTATTGTAACAAACATGTTATAAGCAAGATTTTCGTGAAAAGAATCTAACACCGAATAACCCTAATTGCATATTGACTCATACTTACAACTATATTATACGTGCTTTAATCATAAGCATGGTCATATATTGTAGCATGACATGCATTTAAAAATGGTATCTAGTCATGCATGATATGCTTTGATGACTCAATTGACATAATTGAAACCTAAAGACTAAAATCACTCAATTGTGATAATGAGAAGAATAATTTTTTAATGATGTACTAAGTATACATTAACATTAGACTACATTGTTTCTCTCCATATTATACATAATACTTTTGTTTCCTTTTGACACTGACAAAAACTACCTTTATACGAGTACATGTAATCCTTTTTAAACGAGGAATTATTATAATGGGTGAGAGGTATGTTAGTATAATATTTTTATATAGATTTTCTTGAACTCTCAAAAGTTGAGAGTATCAAACTAAATCTTAAAGAAAACAAGTGTAATTAACTTTATAATAATTTAATTCTTTTACCCTCATTTTATCCACAAGTTATTAAATTCGCTAAATAATGGGGGATCATGGTCTTCCTCAGTTTTCGTTGTTCAACACTATAGTTGATATGCGATTTTGTTGCAATCATGAACAATTTTTAGACACTTCCAAATCCCTCTGTTTTAATATCGACAAAAAATAATTTCCTTAAATTTTAGAGTGTTAATAAAATATTACTTAATCTCAACTAGATATTAACAAAATCAGTAATTATAAATGTTATTTTCATTATTTATGAGATAGCAAAATGCTTGGTTTAGTCAATTTTTATTCGGTCCGTCAAAAATCAGAATAGATAGGTTGATTAGCTATGATCAGGTAAATTGAGTCCTACTGCTCATTAGAGGGCAGATTTCAGAGCAGCGCACCAATTGTTTTTCTTTTTTTTTTAATTCTGCTATGTTTTTAATTTTTAAGTTTTTAAATTATATATATATATATATATATATATATTAAAAACATAATTAATTAAGTCTTTATTTGGTTAATTAGTGTCATTAATGAATAAATCAAAAGAATTATTATCTTTCCGTATAACATTACATTCCTCTGTTATAATTAATAATTAGAATTAAAATTTTACAAAATGGATCAACAGTATGTCATACTGTGTTGATGGGGCGAGCCAAAAAAATTTTTTTTTATAGTTGTTGTATTTAAGTTTAAAAATTTGATACTTTATGTCCTTTAAAAACTTACTTTTGGTATGTTTTTACTAAAACATTTAATAAGATAAAAGAAACTGATGATATATATTCCCCAATTATTGATGATCATTGAAATGGAAAGAGCCGTACTCGTTCGTTATTTTGAGGTAAATTTTAAGCGTTTGATTTTTCTTCTATTTGTATATTGAAGTTGTTGTTTTGGTGCTCTGTTTTTTATGGATGATTTTGTTAATGGGTATCTGGGTGCTACATGCCCATAATTCCATTATCGAGACTTCATAAAAAAAACAGAACAGCTCAATGCATAGCACACGAACCCTAATTACAAAAATTAGAAAAAAAAAGGGTGGACAAACCTTAAATAAAGAAATTGGGAAATAAGCAAAATAATAACAACTGCCAATGATTGATGCAATTGCTCAGTTCATGATACATCAGAATCCACATCAACACAACTTAGAATTGGAAAATATAATTAAGCAAAGGAGGAAAAGGAAGTGCTTAAAAGTAACACTTAGAACTCAGGAGAAGCGTAATTTTATTGCTTACATGTCATACTTTCACTAAACAACATATAGTTCATGACAATTGCTTCCTATAAGCAAAATTGCTTCGTCTTTTTCTATTCTATTCTCTTTTGCTAAGCTAGCAAAACATCACGCTTTCCATTTTCAATTTTTTCACGACACAAACCACAACCACACACCAAACTAGGGGTGCTAAACCTTAAACATATTACTAGGTGCACCCCTGCCCCCTAAACTCTGCCTTTTCTAGGCACAACAAACATAATTCAAATTCCTAGGACCATCTTAAAAACAAGCCCTTCATCACTCAACTCCTATACCATATTACTTAATTTTTTTTGTATTATATACTTACATATGGAAAAAAACTAAACATGCATTGAATTAAACCTAAACCATTTTGTAAGACATAATATATAGTAGTAAATATAAAAATTTTATGTTATGTGTTTAAGTGAATTGGTGGCCATTGAAGGTTTGTCCAAAGGACCAACTTGGGGGTGCAACATTGTAAGACACCAAGTTGCGTCCATCGCTGGTGGTAACCTTAAAAGAGAGGCTTTGTCCATTGAGGTAGGTGTTGCTTTGCCAGTTCTGACCCCAGTTTCTGGTCATAGTTTGCCAATTTGTTCTTGACCCTTTGATGGAAACTCCATGAACATCACCAGCACCTCCAACGTTGGTGATTAGGACTAGGTTGAAGTATGAGTGACCGTTGATGGTGAATCTGATACCCCCTCTCTTTTGGCAAGAGACCCTAATAGTTAAAAGCAAAAAAGAATTGGACAAAGAAGTGTACAGTCACACTTGGTAAATGGAATATATTCCTAGTCACAAATCACTACAACATGAACGTGGCCATTACGTATACATAGTTTTATTTATCAAAAACTCAAAAACAAAAGAATCTGACAAACTTGAGAATTCTTTTCAACTGTTTTCTTAAAAGCTGTTTATGCAAACCCTATCAGCTTGACAACTTTAAAAAGTCATTGTTGGATAAGAAGTACTTAATTCTGAGCCTTGTAATAGGAACCAGGAAGTTCTATTCTGTATACCTATGTTACAGTAAATGCATTGTTTATGTATCCAAAAATCCCTTAACAAGAAAAGAGCACCTAGAATTATGAAATAAAAAAGTTCACATGAAGAGTCTGCACTTCTGCTGACTTTATTTGTAATTGTGTGTAAGTAGAACAGAAGGAAAGATTCTATGCCATGCTTCAGCGATGGTCCCAGTGCCTCGATGTGTCAAATTTGACAGTTACCACATTTTGTTTTATGAGGCCCTAGAATGGCTTTCAGCAGACATTGTTTTTTTATAATAAAATTCCAAAATATCCTGCAAACCTAAAACAAATTTAATTATATTTTTATATTTTAAAAATTTGAAAACATTTAGCCTTTAAAATTTAAAGCATTAATTTTTTAAATTTACTAAAAACAATTTTGAATTGTTTTAGGTTTTCCAATTTATTCCTTAAAGAGTGCAAATGTATTTTTTTTAATTTAAAGATTAAAGTAATATTTTTTAAATTTAAAAAACCAAAACCAAATTCATCTCAAATTTTCAAAGTCAATAAATAATGAACAAAACTATGTTAAATACCCTAAAGTTTCCTCAAGTTACATATACAAACATCCTCCACCTCTTCAAAGGTTATATAGCAATTAACCTCTCCCCAAGTGATTTATAAAAAGTGAGTTTTTTTTTAAAACAATTAAAAAACAAGTTTGGTGGAAAAAAGACAAGAAATGTTTGGATAGTATTATAAAAGTTCAGAAATGATAAGTAAATAATAGAACATAATGAATGAGGAGTACCTTCTATAAGCTACTGGTACTATTCCAGCTCTGTATTGAGCAATTTGTTGGAAGACAGGTTGAGAAAGGTCAAAATGGTGAAGGGGAGGGTTGCACCATCCTCCTGCAGTATTTGGGAGGGCACTGTTTGGGGGACAGAAATTGGTTGCAGTAACCACAACTGAGCCTGGAAGACACCACCTATTGTCATCAACACACCTTATCTCGAAACATGCGCCACAGCTTAAACCATTGTTGAACAAAGCTGTGCTCAAAGCAGCACTGTTTGTTCCATATCCTTGGCTATACAAATTCCCATATCCACATGCTCCACCTGCAGCAAAAATTCACATAACCATTGTCTCAGACTACCCTAAATAAGAAACAAAAATATAAAAAGTTCTCAGTAGAAATTACGGTGAGATATTTCTTCATTATTCCGTCTTGGATAAACCAGTACTATTTACATCATTTAAGTGGTAATAAATTTACATGGCACTTTCTGATCAGAAGATAATACAAAGGTTCCTTTATGACTTAAAAGATAAGGGTGGTGAAAAATTTATGACACGTATATGTAAATTTTTTTGTTTCTTTGTGATTATAGAATGAGCATTGTTTGTGTGTGTGGATGACATAACATAAGTAACTCACCCATAGTTCCAGAAGCATCACCCCCTCCATAAAAGGTTGCATGAGCACTCATCCAACCATAACCAGAAGCAGCAGAGACAGGTGAAGCCAGAGAAAGAAATCCCAGCAAGAGAAGCCCCAAAAGCACCATCTTTTCCACCCTCCCAAAATATCTGAGTGATAAATAGTAAGAACTTAATGGAGATAGAGAAAAAGTATGAGTGATGAGGGAAATGAAAGGAGCATGGGTAAGATATAAATAGATGTGTTGGGGGGTGCAAAGAGGGTTCTTCCTTTGCTTTAACCAACGTCATGCCAACAAACTGACACATTTGTGAGGTGTGTGGACCCGAAACCGCCAAGTGTGTACCTATTTTATATTCTGTGCAGAAACAAGGCACTGTTCCTCACACCACGTTGATTTTTAAGTTCCTCTTTTCTAAGTGTTTTGGTATTTTGCTACCCAAAATCAAGTTTTCTAAAACGGAACGCAACATTAAGGTTTATTACGAGCCTTTCATATCATAATTGTGCTCTTTTTCTGTTCTGTCATGATGAGTTTTTTCTGCTTATGGAATGAAAACTAATCTTATTCTTTTGTTGGTGTAGTTCTGTTTTACGTGATAACTTACTCTAGGAGTTCTTTTACCTGTGTGAGAGAACATAGACCACTTTTTCTAAAAATATTCTGGAGTGATTGTTAACTAGCGCATTGAACCTAAAATGAATATGGAATGGAACAAAAAGATTCTTCTTTAACGGTTTAAAGTTAAATTACCAGGACCGAGAAAACAACAGTTGTTTTTCTATTCGAAGCAAAAGTTATTTTATTAGCCATAGCAACCGAAAGAGCTCTTAGAATATAATTTGTTAATGCATGAAAGCTGATGAAATATACGTAATCTGCGTTGTGATTAAGTAATTACTTTAACTGTCATGCATGGATATTTCAATAGAATTATAAGTTATAAGAGAACTAAGTTAACCAACAAAAGTATACCTAATATTATATTAGGAGTTGCTAACATCCTTTTTTTAATAAGATTTGAAGCTTTATTTTGATAATAGTTATTCTATTCATCGTCGTTACTTTTAATCTATGTTTTTTTTTATAAGAAATACAATAAGTTTTCAGAATACAAATAATGTGTTCCTCATTTTTCTTACATTGCTCCTCATGAATAAAAGATTAACAAATGGATTAAAATATACATTTAGTTTTTTCATACTCTTTGAGGAAAGTTATGTGGTTGGTTATCTTTGTGAGGAAAATTAATGAGTTGATTAAATAATAGTTAAAAACTATAGGAGAAAATTAAAAAATTAATTTACATGTCAATTTTTGATTAGAGGAACACAATAGTAAACAAACAAGTGAAACAGATTGATTTGAATCCAAGTTTTTATTTTATTTGAGTATAATAGTTATACATTTTCTTAATGTGTAAATTAATTAAATATTAACATATACAGCACATGAAGACAAGATAGAGATGACCATCAACACTACAAAGGAGAAGGATGAATTCATCTAGTGAGGAAAGAAAAATAGAAAAGACAATTAATCTAAAAGAATAATTAAAATATGTTAAACTTTAGAATCAAATAAATAAACATAAACAAAAGCTCACAATCCAATCTGCTATTACAGTTGTAATTAAGCCTATAAATCATGGATGCTATCAACATTTTAATGTGTTCTAATATATTTGTAAAATGTAATGATTTTATAATATGCAGAAGAAAGATGTACATTCTTGAACAGTTTTATATAAAAATTTGAACATCATGGGATGTTCTGTTTTATTTATTTATTATTTACTAATAAAGAAAAACAAAAACTTACAATAAAAAAAATAAAAACTGAGTATATGATCATATTTAATAGAAAATTTAATTAGGTGTAGTATCAGGATAAAAAATTAAATTTACTTTGTAATTAAGATTAGATGTATTGGCAGTGTAAAGCTAGAAGCTTAACTGGGGAAGAGTGATATTTTGTACCGTACAGTTTTCCCTAGGGAGAGCCAACTAAATAAATTTTATTGGGGCTGTAAACTGAAATTTAAAGCAACAATTAATACCCTTTCACCAAACTTTGCTCCCTCGATAACTATATTCAAAGTTCAAAGGAAATTTATGATTTGGCCTTTTTGGTTTCACATTGTGTCAAAGTTTGAATTTGGATCACATTTAATTATTTATGATATACACAAAATCACAACCACCTCTCCAGAACTCATTCAATGTTCTAACATGGTGGGTTCATTGAATATGACAACCTAAAAAAAAATATTTACCAATTTTTGTTGGACATGGTTTATTCACAAGGTTTTGTATTCAATCCATTTGATTCCTTCTAAAGATAATTAAATTCTAAATAAAAATAATACAAGAAAAAAACTATTTAAAGACCAATTTTTAGTTACCAAATAAAATGATTACTAATTGTGACCAAAATAGTCACCATATTAGAGTTTGGTTGTTAAATAATTACAAAATAGAAGTAATGATTAAATTTAGTGATCAATTAAGTTAAATAATTGGTATCTAACATTAGTTACCAAGGTTTTAGTGACCTATACTTTTAGATTCTAAATTAGTCTCTAACTTAATTAGATACCAATTTAGAATTTAACGGCATAGGTCACTAAAACTTTGGTATCTAATGTTAGATACCAATTATTTAACTTAATTGGTTACTAAATTCAATCACTACTTCTATTTTGTAGTTATTTAGCAACAAAAATTTAATTTGGTGACTATTTTAGTCATAATTAACAACTATTTCATTTGGTAGCTAAATATTGGTCTCCAAACAATCTTATTCTTGTAGTGATAATTTTGGTCTTGATAAATTAAGAAGGAAAATATCATAAGAAATCTTACACTAATATGTTAATGAAACTTAGAACCTAAATTACACTCTTGTAAAAATAATTGTGGTTGTGTTTAATATAAAATCTTAAAACGATAAATCAATGTTTTGATTGTTTTATATATTAATATTTTTTTCACTTTGATATATAAAGTGAAACTTAAAATTATATTTGGATTCCTATCATTTTATATTAATTAAGAATATCTGCTTAATTGTATTTTACAAGAGTTTGATCTTTATTTATAATTGTGTTCTCTTATTGAGATTCTAATTAGGCACATCTTTGAGTAGATCACATTTTTCAATTTTTCTAGTTCTTTTTAATCTAATTATTCTAAATATTATTATTACTTTAATTTTCTATACAGTGATAATTCTTAAATATTTTTAAAGTCAAGATATTGGTAGTAATTTTCTTAAGAAAGTATTTATTTGGGAATCTTTGACTTCCTGATTGTAGGATAGGTGATCTGGATAGTTTCTAATTTTCCACAGAAATAAAATAATCTCAATATTCAAATAAATATTTAGATTGTTACATATAATAACAATACATAATCTCTCATCTCAAGTATAAGTGAAGTAAAGAGACCAATACTTAAGTAAGTAATATCCTAACAACAGAGTCCTCTAATCTAAAGTCATAAGCTAAAAGACTGGTACTTATATAGAAACAATACCTAATAGTACAAATACCCAACATTTAGTCATTATTCTATAATTCTTTTTTTTTTTCGGAGCATTTATTGTCTTGAATGTTAACATCTTTTTACATTCAACTTCTGCCTAATACATAGTTGATTTTTCCTAGGGTGCATCTCCTTTATACAAAAGCAATTATATCTTCTTCTTCTGCCAGGCTAGTTCATTTTAGCATATGTTTTCATAACTTTTTTTTTTTCAATTTAGCTCTTCAAGTGTGTCTTAATATATTACTAAACTATGTATTGTATTCTTGAGCTAAGTTAGAGTCATTCGTAAATTATTTTTCTTTTACATATGTTAAAAAGTTTATAGCTTTTAGGTATGGACAAATCCTTAGTCGTATATTTCACTACAAAAAAAAAGCTATTTAAAAATTAATATTTAGCCATCAAATGAAATGGTTGTTAATTGTGACCAAAATAGTCACCGAATTAATGGTTGCTAAATAACTACAAAATATAAGTAATGATTGAATTTAGTGACTAATTAAGTCAAATAACTGGTATCTAACATTAGATATCAAGGTTTTAGTGACATATGCCATTAGATTCTAAATTGGTATCTAATTAAGTTAGAGACCTTGGTATCTAATGTTAGATACCTTGGTATCTAATGTTAGATACCAATTATTAGACTTAATTAGTCCCTAAATTCAATCATTACTTCTATTTTGTAGTTATTTAGCAACCAAAATCTAATTTGGTGACTATTTTGATCCCAATTAGTAACCATTTCATTTGATAATTAAAAATTAGTCTCTAAACAACCTTTTTCTTATAGTGTATCAACGAGGAAAATATGTTTTAGTTAAGATTCATCTTCAAGAATATATATATATATAGTGATTCTAGATATGATGATCCCTTTTGTTTTATGTAAGAAACATTTTCATCAAGCTTGTTAGCACCAGTGGACTGCTGCAGTAATTTGATGAAGCCAACCATGTGTGAAGAAGTTCAAGACCTATGATCTTATGTGGAAAGCATGAAGATTCATGAAGATTTGAAGCTTGGTCTAGA
>Ga0099824_1005506_pt1:15000-17806 | contig 17806 bp, 5 predicted proteins | sample SiratrowhiteBW_FD_76837 | JGI IMG/M metagenome (GOLD analysis project Ga0099824, IMG submission 76837) | Root nodule microbial communities of legume samples collected from California, USA - Siratro white BW | ecosystem: Host-associated > Plants > Roots > Nodule | place: USA... | reverse complement strand
ATATATATATAAATAATTTTATATATATATCTCTTTATATTTTTATTATATATATAAAAAAAAAAAAAAAAAAAAAAAAAAAATATATATAATGTGAAATAAATATATAAAAAAAAAATTAAGACATATATATATATATATCATTCACAATTTTATCTATATATATATATATATATATATATATATATATATTATACTTTTATATTTATATTAAGAAAATTGATTTAGTTTTGTAATAATTGATCGGAATAAATGAGTTTTATCATAAATAAAAGAATAATACAAAATTATTTTATCTTGTTTGATATTTACTCATTAAAACTCCAAGATTAAATCTCTAGGTGTAATTTCTTCAAATATTTTTTTTGTTAACAAAATTATTATCATTTTCTAATTTTAGGTTATTATCACTATATATAGTTTTTTGATTATTTTCATAAATAATTATTATGTGAAATTTGAATTTAATAATTTTTAGCTTACTTAAATGGTTATAATATTTGTGGTTCTAATTTAATTTAATTTTAATTGATTTATGTGTATATTTTGGTTATTATTGATTGCAAGCTCAACCAACATCACTCTTTATTATGTTACACAAGTGACAAAAATTTTGGTGTTTTAAGTAAGGATCTACAATACTTAATAAGTGTAAGACTAATGTATATTATTCAAGTATTATTATGGCGCTAAAGTGGTAAGACTTAAACAAGAAAGGATCTAAAAAATATTTGTCTTATTTGATAACTCCACTTAAGTGACAAAGTTTTCGTGTTTTAAGTAAGGATCTACAATACTTAATAAGTGTAAGACTAATGTATATTATTCAAGTATTATTATAGCGCTAAAGTGGTAAGACTTAAATGAGAAAGGATCTAAAAAATATTTGATAGCTCCACTTAAGAGAAGTGATCTCACTCAAATAAGTGATTTCACTCAAACAACCTTCTCGTGTTATCTATAGTGTATCTTAAGTTAGTTTAAAGCTTACATGTTCAATTCATATTATGAATATTTTATTTCAATAAAATGACAAATTATAATCTTTATATGATTAAGAAATAATGTGTTATGACTTTGAGTGTTATAATGTATGAAATATTTATGAAATCATTTGAGGTGACATACTTGGGATAATATTTTAATCATTCGTGTTTTTGTAAGTATTAAGTATCGGAAGATGTAATTAACAAAGATACTTTTACTTCACTTATTGTTTAAATCATGTAAATATTCGATTGTGAGAAATTGGAGAAAATTTCTTGCCACATTTATAGGTGTAGAGATATTGATGGAATGAATTTACTTTGATCCATGTGTAGATCAAATCCTTGGGAATGCTTCATATGATTTTTTTCATAATACATTTATTTGTTATGTGTATCTTATATCCATTGGATTGAGGTTCATTGTAGACAACAATGTTTTAAGATGGATCATATAAAGTTGGTTGGATTGGTTGATATATTTTAATTATGCTTATTTGTTATGTGTTATCTTAATAGTTTATCCTTTTTGTTGTATTGTTATAATTATACTTAGTACATGAGCAAAGGATGCTTCAAGTCCGGGAAATGACTTTGGGCATTTGTGTATGTTTTAGTCAAGCATACTTACATGCATATGTATATTTCGTTTTGAGATATTTTTCTTTCATAAATCCTATGTTGTGTATTCTACGATGATTTTAAGTATATAATTAATTAATTAATTAATTTATATGGTGAAAGTGAATACTAATATAATTGAGAATGTTACATATAGAAAGTGCATAAGTTCGAAAGGAAAGAGACACGTCGTGCTTCCACACAAAAATAGAAGAAAATGTATTAAAAGACTTGATTATATTGTAAATATTTTATTAATATTTATATTTATTATTATAACAATAAATAAATAAAAGATAAAATAAATTTATTCATAATAAATAAATTATCTCACTTTCACTTTATTTTTGCCATTTTTTTTGCCTAATGTAGATAATTTTATTTTTCACTTTTTTTTTCTACTTTTCTCTTTTTTTTTTTCTTTATCACCTCCTCGCTTTTTCATGTTTCGATCCAAAAAAAGTATCATTGATTTTACATCTAATAACTAGATAAGAGAAAGTATAGAGCCTTAAGTTGAGTGTTATCTTAGGTAAGTTTTTTCCCTCATATCCTTTCTTTAACTTTTATTTCATTCCTTATATAAAGCTCTTTTAGGCGGTAATTGATTAATATATTTTTAATATTTGAGGTTTAGCTTTTGGCTTCTCCTCTTCTTTAAATCCTTGTTTATACCAGATACAAGGAAAATCCAAAGCTAGAGAAGCTCATTTTTTTCAAACTGTCTAACTTGTGTTATAATTCATATTTTGGCATTTATTTTGGATGGATTTGAGTAAAATTAGTAATTGGTTGAATTATTTGGTTATGTGAAGTTAATGCATCTAGATTTAATTTTATGACTCTTAAGTTCTTTTATCTTGTTTTTGAATTATTTAGATTTAAAATGAGTTTTTTATATAAAAGTTACATTCTGAAATAAGTTTTTGGAAATTTAAAATGTTTTTTCCCGGCTTATAAGACAATGTCCTAACTCAGTGAATCTTGAAAAAGGTTCTTCAAAATATTTTCTCTTACTCTTATATTTTAGGATGAAATGGTATTTTGTTGGTGATGCGGAATTTCCAAACCGGAGGTGCAAAACAGATGTCGGGAACATCTATGGCAATAGAGAATGGCATGAGTTGTTAGATTGTTCCACTCAAGCTTCACGAAGTGACTCTTGGATGAATTTTTGGATGAACATCTTCAAAAGTTTG
>Ga0099824_1005506_pt1:0-10000 | contig 17806 bp, 5 predicted proteins | sample SiratrowhiteBW_FD_76837 | JGI IMG/M metagenome (GOLD analysis project Ga0099824, IMG submission 76837) | Root nodule microbial communities of legume samples collected from California, USA - Siratro white BW | ecosystem: Host-associated > Plants > Roots > Nodule | place: USA: California... | reverse complement strand
ATGATTTCCAGGATGGACAACATCACAGAGGAACAAAGAGTTCATCATGAATACTGTGTTACACATTTCACACAGCTGCACCAGCAGATTGATGATATTCATGACACCCTGAACAACTTCAACCTCTAATCTGTTGCATCATGTATCATATTACTTGCTGCATTTCCATAATGAACTCTTTGTGTGCTTGTTTTTTTTTCTTTTGTTGATGTTTTTATTCTCTTCCCAACTTGATAAACTCATTTGGGGGAGAAATATGTGTGGTTTGTAACCTTAATTAACACTTTTACATGCTTTCCCTAAACTGTTGGACTGAACTAAAACTGCTGAACTACTGGTTATGATTTTAACATGTTATTTTCTATTTTTAACCTGCTGAATTTTATTGCAGTTCTGGTATGTTGTGGAAATTGTGTTAAAAAGTTTTGCAGGGCTTATAGTATGGGGGAGAAGAAGCATGAGCATGACTAATGCATCAACCACCAAACCACAAGAATTGTCTTCATCAAATTGGGGAAGATTGTTGGAGCTAGTGAAGATCCTTCAAAAAGTGTTAATTTGATGAAGAAATTCCTTGAAGACACTAGATTTTAGGTTTGGGGTAGTTCTTACTTGGATTAGGACTTTCATGCATTAGTTTGTGTCAATCTATCAAGTACTAGCATTGCTCTTATTATAGTTAAGTAAAAATAGCATTTCAAAAACGTTTTAGAAAAATTAGTGCTATAGACCTAGATTTAACATGTTAAATTTCTGACAGTTTAAGTTGTCACATGTTTAAAAGGGTGTTGTGCGCGTTTTGTAAATAGAATTTGATTTCAAAAAAGGTTTGAAAAGAGTTTTAAGAATTTTCAAGACAGTTTCTTGGAGGGAAAACCAATAGTGAGAACAAATTGCTTTTGATTTCAAAATTCATCATGATGTCTAATACTTGAAGAAGAGCTTTGCTTGGATTTGATTTGATTCAATTGGCATGGTAGCAGCTTTCTTGTGAAGATAAGTGTTCTTCCTTGGGTTTTTTTACTGTACTTGGTTGCTGCCTAATTGAATTTTCAAGTTTTATTGTGCTCTTGATAAGTTTCTTGATTGATTAGTGTTTAATAGGCGTTTTTAAGCATTGCTATTGAGAGAATTGTATAATTGAATTGTTGTATTGGTGTGTTTGCATTCAAATCTGCATTGGTGTACTGCTTTGACACTGTGGGTGTTCATCTTGTGCGGTGGGGGCTGCACAAGAGGGTAGAAGGCCTTCTTGTAAGGTTCAAGAAGGGTTCTTGTGTGATTTGATTGTAAATTTTGATTGAATTAGTGGAAATCCTTGCTAGTGGTAGCAAGGGACTAGACGTAGCCCAAGTGGTTAGGTGAACCAGTATAAAAATATCTGTGTAATCTTCTTGTCTCTCTTTTAATTTTTGAATTGCATTTGTGTCATATTCAATTCTACAGTCAAGAACAACCTGTTAAATTCTTAACAGATTTAAAATACTCTCTTCTACAGCGTTTTAATTGATCAAAGAACTATTCTATTGTGTTGAATTCCTTTATATTTTACTGCAGTATTAATCACTTAGGTTCTTAACTAGTTTGCCTTGAAGATATTGGATTTATTGGATGTTTCTGTGAATAAAGGCTGCTAAAATTTCTTTTAACAGTTTGACTGGGAATTATTGAATCAAGTGGAGTTGTTCTTAGTCTATGGTTATACTGTTCTGTAAATTTGAATCAATTTTTTTCTGAATCTGTGTGTGTTATAATGTTGCTGTGATTAAACATTTGTTGCATCTTGAGTGTGCTCTGCTATATTCATTCTTCTCATAACTGATTCTTCACTTTAGATTTTCACTACTGCTGCATCATTCAATTTCCTAAATCAGCTCTTATACTGGTTTTAATTTTCTAATGTAGTGCTTTATATCACATACTACTTCGATTGATGTTTTCAATTTTACATAAAGCTTTGTAATTTGCAGTGCTCTGTATAATTCTTCTTAGTAATAACAAAAATGTTCTGGTACATACTTTGAAAATCTGTAACATTCATTTTGTTCAAAAACTGATTTTTACATATTTAATTTCATTGTTGTAGTACTGTAAATTCAATCTGTTGAATTCTGTTTTAGCATGTTAAATTCTGATATTGACTAAAATTTGTCTAAGTGTTGAAAGGATTTTCAACAAATTGCTTTTAATTTCAACCTGTTAAAAACTACTTTTCCAGAACTGCCATAATTGTTTTAACAAGCTGTTTCTGATTTTAACAAGTTGTTTTTCTGGTCTGAACATACTTAGTCATATTCGTAACAAGCTGTTTGTGAATTCAACTTGTTGTTTTGTGTGGCATTCTCATTGTAATCATAGATTCAGCAAAGATCTCATTCAAACTTTCAAGTTTTCAAAAAGGTTTAAATTGTTCAATTCACCCCCCTCTTGAACATTGGCCATCATATTTTTCAACAGGAACAATTTCAATACAGACAAATACAACAAAGAAGTTAGAGCATTGAGGAGAGCAAAATATAAAAATCTTGCTCAATTTTTTCTTTATCAAAATCTTTAGCTAAAATAGAAAAGTCTTAGTAGAGTTATATCGTCCAACAAACACAATACTTGCATCTTTCATGATATGTTGTTGAAATTAATTATCTTATAAACGATGAATGGTTTATGTTTTATGCTATGTGATTTTCAGTACTTAATCAAAATTAAAGGATGTTGGATTTTTCCTTAATAATAATTAATTAAACATGCACATATTATCTTCTAATTTATATTTTCAAAAATTTCATTAATTTTTTTCATATCCTTTTATTTAAAATTATTTTTTATTTTCGAACGGACATTTATTTCCTATACATTAATAGATATTTCAAACATTTAGAAATGTTTTATTTTAAGTATATTAAAAACTACAAATATGAAAAAAATTATATGATAAGTATCTAAATGTTAACAATTAAATTGTGAGTGAATAATTGATAATGTCAAATATCAATTGTTAGTTGTTTACCATCAGACCAAAAGTTATAACTTAGTGAATGTACAACTTTTTTTACTTAAAAATGTAATAATTCAAATACTACCATTCAATTGAGAATTGACTCATCTTTATCACGGAACAATTAATGTCACCTACAATATATAAATACTCTTATCCATTACAATCCAAAAAAAAAGAAATCTAAAATAAAAATATACACATACATTGTACTACCTAGCACATTTATTTGTTCATGTGTCAACATATAATAATCATGATTACAAAGACAACCACAAACAAAACTAAGCAAGCTAACTATTTAAAACATGTCACATCAATTATATCAAATAAACATTCAATTCAAATTCTACTTTGTCTTCCACATGCTTAAAAAAATTAAATCAATATATTTATCTATTTATATATATATATTCTATTAAGTGTTAAATTTAGAAACTAGTACATTTCATATTTATTTGATTTGTCTACTATAGATTTCATTTGGTGACTCTCATATAATAAGGTGATTCACTTGCATAGTAATAAATATTTTCACCTCTGACTAAATTTTAAAAAACCTTCATCCTCACCACTTAATACCTTCATTTATCTAATTTAAGTTATTAGTAGAACTTGGATATCTCATATCACTCCACCAACTTAATACTTAAATTATATTTCACCAACAAAATGTTATCTCTCTAGTAACTACTAGTTTTCACATGATATCATAATCAATTCATCACTATCAATCACATTTAAACACAAAAAATCAACAATACTTAACGCATTAAACTTATACAATATATTCTTTAAATACAAGATAAATGAAGAGATTGAAGTTTAGTTTACATAGGATTTTCACTTAAACCTTGACCAATATTCTTCAATATAAGAAATAATCTATACAACTTCTTTCTAAGATGAATAGTTGCTTAAGAAATAAAACTAGTCACCTTAAGCAACATGGTTTCCATAACAGAAATAATTGATATTATTCTTTCTTTACTTTAATAAGGAGTTATTACTTAGATAATAAGATTTATTAGTTAAGTAATATTTTATTACTTTAAAGAGAAAGTATTAAAACATATCTTAATTATGACGGTCATATAATCACACAAGAAATATTCTAAAAGAAATTTAAACCAAATTTTCATTCAGTTTCTTAAGAAAAAAACTATAAAGAGAATGCACCCAGTTGGAGAGAAATACAAGAATTCAAGTTGTAAAAGAATAAAAATTTCAGATAAATATAAAGAATGAATTGCTTAGTTTTCTATTTTACAATTTAATATAACTTAATACAATTATCATTTTTCATTAAATTCAAACCTATTCATCTAATATCTATAAAATCAAGTCCGTACAAATAATTAGGGATGAATATATCGGAAAATAAATTTACTTCTTTTACAAGTTCGGAAGCCATATACAATCTCGAAGCTCGCGGATAACTAGACTGGTTTTTGGGATTATCAAACTTTTTAAAAAAATATATTTTATAAAATTATATGATTTTTTTAAATACTATTTTTTGTTAATATGAGCCAATATTTATATTTATATTTTTAAATGATATATTTTTCAAAAACCATATTAAGGGGGAAACGGATTACCGCGAAAATTGAGTAAAATTTGCAGAATAAGCAAATCAAACTTAAAAGTCTCATGTATATTGAAAATAAGTTTGAAATCGAAGTAGTCCCAAAACCGGCCAGTTCCCGGAGGTGGGTATGTATACCCATCAGTATGTACAAAAAGTAAAACCAATTACAAGCGAAAAATAAAGTTTTAAAATTTCCTGAAAAAATGAAATCTAGAAAGATTTCGCTAATTATATCATTTTATTCAAAGTGCTACTTTTGGAAAAAGGTCATGAAGCTTTGGCCTCTGGGCATGCAGATTCTTCTTTATTTTTTCCTGTTGACTTTATTAATCGCTTCCCTGTTTTTCTTCGAACCTATGATGTAAAACAAACACTTTTGATGGTTTAAATTTGATCCAAGAGAATCTCCAATTCAAACTACAAAATTTTGGTATTACTAGTCCACATAATTAAATCCGCAAATCAAAATACGAAATGTTGGTATTACAAGTCCACAAAAATATTGATTATAAAAAATTAATAAGTATTTCATATACTATGTGATTTTTTTAAAAAAATACATGCAAAACTTAAATATGTGAAAAATATGTATAACTAAATTATATAAATATATATATGCTTTTAAGTATAAGAGAAAAAGATGCATAGTTAAATTTGAAAATTACTATTATTTTAAACTCAATAGTACGTGGAATTCGTTAAAAAGAGATTAAAATCATGTCATTCTTGAAATAATTGAACTTAAATATACAATAAAGGTGATAGTGGGGGAATCTTGGAATTTCATCCAACCGAATCCATGTCTTAGTTTTCCACGAGTTGTGGGCACGGAAACTGAGTCCACCCAACGTTGAAACTCGTTTAAAAATTTAAGCTCAGACCTTAATTTATATATATTATTCATACATGTATTTTTTTATTTTAAGTATTCATGAAATAAATAAAATAAAATAACGAGAGTTTTTACGAATTTATTTATAAAAAAATATTTAAAAAATATTTTTTAAATTATAAATAAACTAATTTTAACTTGTCAATTAATATTTTTTTAAATGGCTTACAGATCACTCTCTCTTTAAGTGTCAAAATAATAAAAAAATCAAAACAAACGAAGAGACATAATCAAAAGGAAGGAAGTATATTTGCGAAATTTCAACTCTATTAGATAGACATGTGTAAATTTCATTTTTTATAAAATATTAAAGAGATGTTTCAATTCTAATAAAAATAATAAATGCAGAGTTTGAATCTTTGTAACCATATATCTCTTTTTACTATGTACACAGCATCCTTTATAGATAAAGAACCAAAGTCAGACCACACATGTATTAATATCCAATCTTTACATAAGGGGATTATTTTTATTTTTCAAAGTTTCCAACTCATAAATAAATAAATTTTTTAAATAAATATTTCAATCCACTTCACATAATAAAAATGAGTAATGACATCATCAATATCCATCAACTATTAATTGAATTAAGTTTGAAATAAAGACTATAGAAGCAAACAAGTCTACACAACTTGAATTAAACAACTTTATATGACAATTATTCGTTTATTAAAGTAATCTTGGTAGACTAACTATAATTGAATTTATTTAAGAAAATTATTTAACTAAAATCACTTTTGAGAAATAAATACTTCTGAATTAATCTTAAACTCTTAAATTCAATTTGATACATTCTATTAACTTTCAATCCATTTTTATATTATTTTATTCACATCACCCCTTCAAATATCCATTCATCTCAATAAACAAAATCCTAAAATTATATTCAAGACTAAAGTGTCCAATTATACAAAAATAAAAACAAAAGCTCTCAACAACATCTTATCCTAACTAAATACTTTATAAAATTATTTTTTATTCCCTGACAGTTGCTTAGTGCATTAAAGATCTCTAAAAACTTAAAAAAAAAATAAAAAAACTACTTAAACAACCAAGACACTAACCTATAGCTAAAATTACCTGGTTGAAACTTTGTAAATTTAAAACATTTATATAAAGAGTATGAGAATAAACAATATAAAGAATTTTAGAGTAAAATGAAACTTATTTTAAAAAAAATTGTGATTGATTAAAATTATTATTTACTCCATCACTTTAATCTATTTTAGAGAAAAATTAGAAACGCTTAAAAAATACTAGAGAAGAAAATAAAGGAAGAAAAACAAAAAAAAACTAGAAAGAAAGACTTGGTTAAAAAAGGAAGAAGAAAGGGGCACAGGGTTTACAAAATGAAGGCTAGAATTTTCCAAAAGTTGGAAGCAATATACAAAGTGCAAATCAAATCAGTCTGATCAAAATCAATTCAAAGCCACAATACTAAAAGCATTGTTTCTCTTACATGTTATTTGGGTACAGAGAGGATACAAAATATATGGTCCATGCACTTCTGTCAATAAATATACATAAAATTTTTCACAATTCTTCTCAATGATAATAGGCATACAAGCTACCTTATAGATTCCCTCCAAGGATCCACAGAATCCAGAATCCTGGGTTTTTCTGGACCCAAATACTTCCAATTGTTTTTCAAGAATCACACCACTTTAATGATCACAGTAGAAACTGATAAGTTGAACCTCAAGCTTCTTCCTGGACTTAAATGTATATATTTTTAATGAATTTTAGTTTGGATTTACTCAAAGCCCTCAATTTTAGAGTATAGTATCACTAGATTTTATTCATTAGATAGTCCTTAAAAGAATCCTGATATATTGATAGCACTGTTTTTTTTTTCCTTCGTTTACTCTACAACTATATATTATTATTTAATGAATAATGGTGTCAAGAGATATTTTTCCTTCTTAAAATTATGCAATGAAAAAGAGAAACGTCTCTAATTCTGATATAGTTTTTTTTTACACTCCTAAAAGAGTAAGACTATGATATTTGTTTTTGTTACTCGCGTAGAATATGACTTATTAGGTTTTATTTGATGTAACATTTCCTAAAGCTAATTTATTTTAAGAACTTTCATGAAAATTAAGAAAAATTTAATTATGTTTGTAGTTTATGAAAATTTGAATGATTATAGTTTTAGTTCCCAAATTGAAGATTTTTTTTAATCCTTCAATGTTAAAAATAATATATATCCAAATATAATTTTATTTTTTAAACACTAAATTTGATTGTGAAAAAAAAGGAAACCCTAGTTCTTAAATTCCAAATCTCAAACTTTTGTTTCTTTAAAGTAAACCTTAAAACCTCATTTCTATATCAAAATTAGTGTTAAGGAACTAAGATCATTTATTTTTATTTTTTATCTTTTAGGGACTAAAGACACTTTTTAAAATTTGGGGATCAGAATCATAATTATCCAAAAAAAAATCAAGTATTAAATATATAATTAAATTAAAAAAACTATGTGTTTGTTTAATTTAAGTAATCAAAATTTAAATTACAAAATCTGGTTTTTAGACTTTTCAAACTTAAGAGGGGAGTAGGTAGTCCTTCCCATTAAAATATTATAGAAGAATATGATAAAGAAAGCGCACAAATATATTTCATTTTTTTTTCTAAGAAAAGCAACATGTGCCAAGCAATGAAGAAAATTCTAAAAATGCTGAAATCGGTTACGAAGTATGGGATAGAATCCAAACCACCAACCTACCATGGTATTAGAACCAAGTATTAGAAGTGAAGTGTGAATTTGGCAATGGAGTCAAATAGAGATCATGGGAAGAAAAGAGGGATTAGCATAGTAATGGGATTGGTGGATTTTCAAAACGTATAGAGAATCGTGATATTTTAAACTTCTTAACGAGCAGCCCCACATCGAGGAATTTATTTTACACTCGACTAGTGCATCTTAAAAATCCAAAACAATTGAACATTATTTGCTACTACGGTGACATCCAGAGGTTTGCAAGAAAATGTTGCCCTAGTGTGGCAAACATTGCAGCATATTACAAGGCTTATTGGTAGAGAATAAAGAGAAAGGATATGTTAGAAATGAGAAGAAAGTTAACAATAAATAAAACGTATGCACTAATAAATAGTTGAGAAGAAAAATGTCCATAAACGGATTAAAACTCTTTTCAATAAATTTTTTAGGATTGTTTATGAAAGCAACATGCAATTTATATAAAAATAGTTTAATACAATTTTGTTCAATTCTAGAAATAAAGTATGCATATGTACTTACACAATAAAGACATGTTTAGTAAATGTTTAATTTAGGTGTTTGCATAAATATGTAAAGTTTCTAAATAAAGCACCAACCAAATTTGTTCCCAGTGTTCAAAATCAAACATTTTAAAAATAAATAAATGTAAATCAATTTATAAAACCGATAGTGAAACTTTTTGGATTTATTTGAAATTTTTTTAGAAATGAGGGATTTGGTTTATTTTGTGATTTTATATTTTTGAAATCAATTCAAATTGAATGAAATTAAAATTAATTATTTAAATATTATTATATTACATATATACACTATAATACATGGGTGAGAGAAAATTTTAATACGTCTAATTTTGTTTATGCTTGTAAATTTATAGAAAAGGAATATATATAATATGTTTAATACATGAATAAGGTGGAAAAAGAGTTATTTTAACAGCGAAAACGTTACTTTAATAATCATTAAAAAACACTGATTTTGGTGTTTATTTTTTGAATTTCATGTAATGTTGAGAAAACTCACGCTATAAATATAGGAATGAACGAAAAAGAACGAAGATGAAGAAAATAGAGAACACAAGATTTAACGAGGTTCGACAATTTGTCTACGTCTTTGGGATCGTTTGAGCGGCTGTGTTTTGTTATTAGAGATCAACCACTAGGGTTACAATTACAGATGATTATATGAATAATCGTAAACAAGGTACAATAACCAAAATACCCTCGCACTCCTGGCCCAGCCCACAAAGCCTATAACTTCCCCTATTGGTATTATGAGTCGTACCTAACAAATCTCCACCTTAGCGAATATACGCCCCCTTAGAAGATATACATGTCGGAAGTATCAAACACATAGTGGGTTGGACTACCATGCTTCTCTAGCAACTATAAATATTCAACAAATCCAAGCAATGCTTGAACTTGTCTGTGGTAACTGGCTTGGTTAACATGTCAACTGCATTCTCCGCAGTACCAATCTTCTGCAACAGTATCTCACCAGATGCAATCAACTCTCTGATCTTATGAAACCTCACATCCATATCCTTTGTTCTAGCATGATATATCTGGTTCTTTGCTAAATAAATAGCACTTTGCAAGGATTCCATCTCTTCTACCATTGCACCCATCCTATTCTCTCTACCCTAGCTAGTGATAGCCTCTTGAAAACTGGTTGGATCCTCACTAGTAATGTTAAGAGCAAAAGAAACCATATCCTCAAAACCCAATCTGGTTGGAGCTTTTACATTGGTGCGTCTCTCTCTATCTCTTGCAAGATTATAGT
>Ga0099824_1005505_pt1 | contig 17806 bp, 10 predicted proteins | sample SiratrowhiteBW_FD_76837 | JGI IMG/M metagenome (GOLD analysis project Ga0099824, IMG submission 76837) | Root nodule microbial communities of legume samples collected from California, USA - Siratro white BW | ecosystem: Host-associated > Plants > Roots > Nodule | place: USA: California... | reverse complement strand
TTATAAAAAAATATATATATATATATATATATATATATATATATATATATATATATATATATATATATATATATATATATATATATATACTTGTTTTGTTATAATTTTATTATAAAAATAAAAATTATAATATAAAATAACATTATCAAGAAGAATTTAATGTCAAAAGATATATAATATAATATCTTTTCTTAATATAAAATTTTAACAAATAAATTATAATTGTATAAATATTAAAATAAAATATCAAATAACAATTATATTCATTTTAAATAATTATTTTTTTAATTTAGAATTAACTTATACAAAATAATTTATGTAAATCCCCTTTTATAAGTTTTTTCTAAAATTTATGCATAAATTAACTTTAATTAATGTTTTTTTTTTATTTTTCTAGCAAAATGTGATTATAACGATTTTTATTCAAACAAATTTAGTTAGTACTTCTGTTAGGATCGATCTAAGGGATGACCGAGGACTGAGGCAATTGAAAGTTTTATTATATTTATATGTATCTAAAATAAAAAATTATGTTTATTTTCATCAAATATAAAATTTGTGTTTCGGTTTTATCTCCAAGCAGATTTATCTCTATTCGTGTCCATATTTATATTGTCTCAAATATTAATTATATAATTTTTTATAAAAATAGAAATCATAATATTACCAAGAATATGTTTAATTGATTTTTAATATGTCATTGCTCATGGCATACATTATGACTATTCAATAATGTTGCGACTTTCATATTTTGTTTTTGTTTGTTATTATTGAACAATATGTTTGGATATTTTATTTTTCTAAACACTTTCATTAACACGTTTTATTTCTTGTGTATCATGAAGTTTCTGGATAAAGTTTCCATGAGATGGAATTTTAATTTTTCACATTGAATTTTTAACTTTGTTGAGGAAATAAATCTTTGGATGTGATATAATTGGCTCCATTAGCATGTTCGTATATTAATAACGTTTTAATGCTCATGATAATAAAAAATATATAATAAAAATATACATCTAGAAGAATAATTGAGTGTTCTTACATATTATTATATAATCTCTAGAGAGCTCTTATAATAAAATCCTTTAATACTATTTTAAGCGAATGCTGAGAAACAATTATACATTTCATAATAAAAAGATTGATCATTATGATTTAACTAAGATTTGTGTGGTTAATGAAATTATGTCATAACATATAACTGATCTTAAGAATAAAATATTTCATCTATTATGATAATTATTATATTAATTAGTGAACACACAAAATTCAACATGGAATTTGTTAAAAAAATTCCAAACCACTTATGCTTCTTATTAGAAGCTATTTTAATACTAAAAAAGAGATTAATTTGTTCATTCAAGAACTAAGATGACAGATATAGAAACTATGACGTCATAAAGAAGGCTCTATGCTTACAACAAGAGGCGATAAGAATGCAACACGAAAGCCTTAACAAAAGAAAATGAAACTCCTGAAAGTAAAATAACAAATGATGTGAACAATCATGATAAACGTATTATAAGATTTTATCTCAGTAAATTTTTCAAACTAGTGTATTTTTCTTTTTAAATTCTTAAAATAGTATATTTTTATTTATTTAATTTTGAATATGGGTATATGGGGAATATGAGACACCATATCATTTTGTAAAGAAATGGTGGTTCTATTCCACAATTTAATATAAAATTAAATGAAATTATAAAAAGAGTACACCATCTTAATTTAGTAGATGAAATTCTGCAACTAATATTTTAATTAATGAGTTAATTAATATAATGAGAATACTGTAAGATTTTAGGGGGTTAATATTCTCCACCCATCCCTCTTTTGTTTTGTTTGGCATGTGTGATATATTGTTAATGTACAACTAAATAAATCCAACTTTAATTTGAATAGAAGAGTGGTTACTGAGAAGAAAAATTACATGTTATGAATTTATAGCTCTTAATATAGAAATAGATTTAGTTACTAATAGATATAATTTAAAAACTAACAATAAAATTATTTAAACAATTATATAATATTTAAAAATTTTTCATTCTAAATTTATTGCTAAAACTTAATTTTATTTTAAATTATTTTTATATTAGTAACTAAATTTAAATATTAAACTTAAACTTAATTTTGCTAAATATATTTTATTACTAAATTTTAATTTAATTTAATTTTTCTTTTCTAAATCAAACTTATTTTTAATTTAGTTCAATATATAAATCTCATACTAATGTCATTTTTTATTTTAATTTAAATAATAATCCCCTCAACCATTATTGTCTAATTTCAAATTAATTTCACATTTGTTTCAATTTAATTTCAACCATTGTTATCAATAAATAAAACTAGTTTTGTAACTGTGCATTTATTTTAGTTGCACATTAGCAATACATCACATGTGCAAAACAAAATAGAAGAGATCCTACACTATTCTCATTATATTAATTAACTCATTGATTGAAATTTTGGCTACATAATTTCATCTAGTAAATTAAAATTGGCTTTTCTTTTCACCATTTCATTTAATCTTAAATTAGATGGTGGAAGAGGGTCAAGATTTCTTCGTAATGATGCACGATTTATCTACCATATCCAAAAATAAAATAAAAAATACACCACTTTAGAAATTTCAGATAAAAATTACACCAATTTGAGAATTTGTCTTTTATGTCCGATGATGTATGTGCCTTGTTATTTATAGAAACTACTAACTAATTAAAATAATAATGCAGAATAAAATAGTAATTAACTTGACCTTTTCATTTGTAAGACGTGATATCATTCTACTAATATAGATAACTTGACCTTTTCTTCAATGCATGAGATAGTGATTAGTATCTAATAATATTAGGAAATAAAAGTACAGACTTTTAATTTTAGAAAGACTAAAAACACACACAAAAAAAAAAAACATAGGAACTAAAGATAATACTTCTTATATTTTAAAGCACTAAAATTAAATATTTAAACTTAAAATCTTTTATAATTTTTAAAACAGAGATACTAAAATAAGTATTATTTAATTAATAAAAAATTCAATTTAAAAAAATTATTTTTGTCCTAGATTTGAGAAGTTAAAATATAATAGAAAACAAAGAGGGTTACAAGAATGAGTGTATTATGCATTGATCAAAAGACATTGAGGGAAACAATGCTTTCAAGGTAACTCCCTCAACTAGTTGATTCATCCACTTCTGCTAACACTATAAATGTCATCCTCACTGTTCTCTAACTATGATGTTTCCTGGTATGCTTTGTCATCCTCTGTAAACACTATGATATTGCAACAAATTATCAAACCTTGCACTATCCAAATGCAGCATATATATACAATTTTACCTAGTAGCACCTATAGTAGAACAGAAACTATCCCTTTCCACAATTTCTTTTTAATCTCTTTTGTTCCTAAATCGCTTAGTAGTTACACACATCACTTATTTTGGATGTTAGAGCATATAAAATCAACAACATTTTTTCACCAATAATGGTAATGATTTATGCCTTTTAACTAATATAAAGTTAATAATATTATTTTCAGTATAAAATAAACTACTTTTAAGAAGAGAAGGTTACGTAGGTTCCCAAGAGTAATAATCTACTGAACACAGTGTTATTTGTACTTCAAAAGGTAGTTTGGAAGCAAATTGGATTTCTAAACTAGCTCATTCTTGAAACCATTGTGCTGAAGATGCCAGCTTCATATCTACTGTATTCCTTTTGTTTAAGTTTCAGCTCTTTGTACTCAAGTTTAATATCTCTGATAATACGCCAAGAGAACAAATAACCATTCATTCATCCAAGACAAAATAAAAATTACCAAACAAAATATGTTAACTAGTGCTTGTCAAGAGCAGCAGTTGAATAGGGTAGAGATTGAAAATGCAATGGATGGTGCTTGGTACCTGTTATTTGGATCAATAGTCAAAGCTCTTTTAATGTCAGCCTCAGCTTTCTCCAAGTCTGATGTTTTCATGTATGCTTGGCATCTTCTATAAAGAGCCTTGATATTTAAAGGGTCTTGTTCTAGAACCTATGTATTTATAGGATTAATTTGAAGCATTCAATCTGCTGAAAACTATAGCAAAGCCAACATCTATTTATTGTAGAGAAAACAACTCCTTTCCACTTTCCTTTTGCTCTCTTTTTGTGCATTGTGCTTAATAAAGATATTATTTGCATGAGAAATATAATGGAAACACACTCTAACATATCCTTTCTAGCACATCCTTTATTATTAGTTGAAATTTAATAAAAAGTATCAAATCAGAATTGAAAATCATTAAACAAAACATGATACCATATAAATTTGTTTTCAATAAATTTCAACTCAACAGACTGCTAGGTGTTTTCTTAGCATTTATCTGTTTGCATTCAACATAATCAATTAGGTGATATAAGAATGTTGGAGATCCTGATAAAGAATCTAACATAGTATAACTCAAGAGCAGGCAAAACCTCATGCAATGTTTTCTTGCCTAATCAGGGGACAGTGAGACTGGGAGAAAGAAAAGAAAAAAAATGTCAAATTAGGATCAGAGTACCTTTGTGCATAGTCTTGAAGCTTCAATGTACTCTCCCAATTTAAGTTTGCAGGCAGCATTATTCAAGTTACAGGATAAACGTAAGGTATTAGAACGATGCTTCTCATCTTCACTGAATGAGTGATCAAACTCAATGTACTTTACAGCCTACAATACCAATGAAGTTCATTCTGTTATACACCAAATTAAGTGCCATTGAGATCCTCCTATAAGAATACTCACTATACATTAAGTATAATGAATTAGCATGTAAGTTACAACAAATAACTCGACCTTTTCATATTTCTTAGATGCTTGCATGAAATTTTCAGCTTTGAACAGCAGATTTCCATCATACTTCTTCCCCTCACAAGCTTCTATTTTCTCTTGTGTGTCCATTTTCCAAAATGGTTTTTCCTGTTCACGACAGAATCATTTGAAAATATTATAACACTACATAAATGCCGTTATTGGCTTCTACTTTCAAAGGGTGCACTTGCTACAGCCAGAAAAGCAGTTCTAGTGTTTCCAACTCTTGTCCAACGTGATCAAGTTTAAGAACATTGAGAAATGCTTTACCTTGAGATGATTAATCATTATTTTCTTCTTGGTCAGTTGATAGAAAATCCACAATATATTGGCAAAGGAATGAGAAAAATGATTACCAAATGTATGCTTAGAAAACCCCGTCATATTTCACCTCTTATTTTTAATAAACTAATATTTTTGCAACACATAGGAGGCACTAACCTTAACAAAATCAACCAACTCAACTTCATAATAAAGAACTTTATGATTTGCTGTGTTTCCCTGTGAATTATTATAGCGGCACAAGTATTCTGCATCGACGGTTACAAGAGCTTGTTCTCCTTTTTTCATTGTCATTATTGCTCTTTCTAGACCCTCGGGTACTTGTTCTGAAAATGCATAGAGCAAAGCAGTGCAAAGATTGAAAGCGGATGATAAAAAAGAGAACACATGAGGCAAAAGGTTCTTAACATTTTTCATTTAAACATACATGATCCATGATCATAAACATTAACTTTTTACCTTCCTGAGTTGTAAACTCAAAAGGTTCTTCCTCTGATCCTTTTCTCTCAATAATCGTATCATCTTCCCCTTTACACAAATATATCACTGCACGAAGTGTCACTAGTTAAGAACCTTGAAAAGTTCAATGTTAACATTTTTTCTGTTTAGGAAAAATTACACTATTCCTCTATAATATCTTGAAATTTCTAATGATACTCTAATTTTTTTAACGCCAACAATAAACTCTCTTAATTGTTTGAAACACATTACACATCCTTGTTATGATGTGTTACCCGTAAAGAGAGTTATAGCAGGCGTTAAGAGTGTGAAATTTCAAGAAACTACAGAGTTTCAGTGTAATTTCCTCTTTAGTGTATGATTGAGAAAACAATTTCCTCTTGGTGTTTTCAATATCATGTTCTTGAGATACAATTTACCTTTCACTTGGGATCCCTCGTTAGGACGATCAAACCCCTCACCCACTTTCTTAATTTTTTTCAGTATCTTCTTATCTCCTGTGACATCAGTAACAATTTTCCATGATACCAGCTCAAGCTTGATACTAGTTAAATTAGAATCTGGTGGAAGAACACCATCTGGCTCAGTGATCATATTTGAATTTTGACTCTGCCCGTCTGCAAGTTATGTCCTTATATTATTACATGGTTCAAATCATGGCAATACATGCATGTTTCATTTGAAATAAAAAATGACTAATTAACTTACAAAATAATCTCAAAGCTAGTTCTGCCACTTCGCCCTTTCTCATTGTCTTTACTGCTATACTCATAGCAGGACATAGATAGCCTGTTCCAAACACTAATCCTTAAGCATTCCATAGATGGATTAGCTTTCTATGATATTTTAAGGATAGTTTCTAAATACAACATCTCATGTGTTCTTAGTGTTATTCTCCTATTAAAATTGAACTTTCACCTGACATAATGTAAACTTTTCTTATAGAAATTACTCAGATGAAACTTTTAATTTTGATTGGAGAATAGTACTATAAGTTCTTAAAGAACTGCAACCTTAATCTTTTAAACACCTAAGAAAATTTCTCAGAAGTAATGGATAATACTAGTGATAGTAAGTGCTGAAAGTATGTTCAACTTTTACGAACGTACCATCACTTACATTAAACTCCACTCCCTTATCAGACTTTGAGACAAGCATCCCATTCTCCAGCCTTGCTTCATATTTCACTGCAAATTTTGATGTACAATATTAATGATATATTTCTAAGTGGCCACAGTTTTTTTGGAGAATAGCATGTTCAGATTACACTAAATACACTTAAATATATGAATGTTATTACCTAGCATTTATATAAAATCATTATTATTGTTAGTGTTATTACCTAGCACCTCATCAGCCTCTCTGGGAGTTGCCCACCCTTCTCCCTCTCTTGTTAGCTTTTTCATTATTCCTCCATCGCCAGTCAAATCCCTTATGGTACTCCAAGTAAGTAATTCAATGTCATAAATGAGAGTTGCATTTGGAGGAACCAATGGAGGAGACCCTTCTTCCCCATATGCCAAGTTAGGTGGTATTTTGAAGATTGCTCTCTCCCCTTTCTTCATGGTGGCAACTCCTTCATCCCAGCCTTTGATAACTTCACCTGGAAGAAAATGAAAATAAACTTGGTCTCATGACACTTCTTACTCTCTCTACTCATGGATTCAACAGAAATAATAGCTAGCCATGCCAATTTCATTTCATCAACCACATTAGGACACATACTGGTTTATAATTTAACGACCCTTTTATTCATTTAGCAATTAGCACAAATGAAGTGCTTACACTGGCCTAATTTGAAACGAAACGTGGACCCTTTATCACTACTGGATTCAAGAGATGCTCCATTCTCAACATGTCCTCTGAAATGAACTGAAAGGTTAAAACAGAAGGGTTGTGTTAGAATTCATAGAGATATGTGAAAGAGTTGGAGAGTGTTAATATGCTTTCTAACCTTCAACTTCATCACCAGAGAATGGAGTTTGCCAAGTGACTCCTTTTCTGAGAATCTGCTTTGTGAGACCTTCATTTCCAATTTCCTTGAAAGGGAATTCCGGGTCTTCAGTTTTCAGTTCATTTTGATGAGAAATTGCCATTGGAATCACAGAAATAGAAAAAGTGAAGAGCTTCAAGTTCCAAAACAGGATAAGCCGTTATTGGTTTCCCTCCTTTGGAGCTTTCAGTTGAGTGGCCTTTCCTTATCATCACCTTAATTTTTATATAATTAAATTTATAATAAATAATTATTTATAAATATTAAAATGTATTTTGAATTTATAATACATAATTTAAATTCTAACATAAAGTTATTTTTAATTGTAAATCTATTGGAATTAACGTCATAGATACATCGAGTACATTGAAAAAAAGACAAACTGTTTAAAAAATAAAATATACAATAATAGAAAAAGGTAAGTTCTAATGATTGAAGATATATATCTTTTTGAATAATTATGGAAATCAACATTCAAAGAAGTCTCTTTGCTACTGTGTGGCAATAAGTTGAATCTGCTATAATTTAACAGTTTAATTTTTTAATTAAATATTAAAATAAAGAAATAATTTAAAAAATTAATTTTTTATTATAATATTTAGATGATACAAAAAAAATATTCAATAATAAATGAACTAACTTTAAATTATCAATTATAAAATGAAGTTATTTAACATATAAATAACAATTTTCTTCATTTATAAAATTAGAAATAGTACTTAATCAATTAAAATTTAAAAAAATATTTATATAAGTAAATATTTATAATTAAAATATATATATATATATATATATACATATGTATATATATATGTATACATATATATACACATATGTATCCATATGTATACATACATATGTATATATACACACACACATTAAAAATTAAAAAATTGTATTAAAAAAACTCACAAGTCCCAGCCCGCTTTTGTGAAGGAACAACCTCACAGATTTTTCGTTTTGCACCCCCAAACTAAAATTGTGAGATTCTTAATTTTGAAGTTTGTACTTAATTTTTTATTCTCTTTATATTTTTCCCTCAAATATTTTAAAGCAATAATTCATGCAATATGAAAATGGTAGGATTAAATAGATATCGTTGAACCAGGCCCTAATGCCTAAAAATGGAGCCAGCAAGCTTTTTCTTCTTCTTCTACCCCATAATTTTCTGAACCAATTATTTTCCTCTCTTTCTTCATCTTCCTTCCAAAGAAAACAACTGTGATATGGTAGTAGTGGTGGCATAGTACAGCATGGGAAGGTATTTTGGTCTTTTTGATTGTAATCTGGGATGCATTTAGTAATCATGGGAGTGTAAAAAGGCCTCTTAAATACATCACTAGTTCGGGCCTTTGCATCTCACATTGTTATTCAAACCATCTGAGACATTATTTACACCTCCCATATTTAGTAATATACCTCCATTTTATATTTCCACCATAAAATACCCTTCCAGCAAATACTTTTTGGAAGTGCTGTATAAATTATTCTGTTTTTGAAAGTATTAACATATTTAACATTAAGTAGTTTCTATAATGTTAAAATTCCATTTTCTGGAGGTCACTTAATGGGAAAAAAAAGCTCCATGCAATTATGTTTTAAGTTGTTATTTGTTGCATCGAATGTAAATTTTACATTATTTTTTTATTATTTCTTAAATTCAAATTTTTCACCTGTCACATTTTTTCTTATCCTCTAAGTAAATTTCAGAGATATAAATAAAAACGTCTTACATTATAGAAATATACATTCTGTATGTAGATAAAATATAAAAACGAGTTTTTTTGTTTTTTAATAAAGTATCAGGGAGTTTCATTAAACAAAAAATCAGGGAGTTTTTGTATTTATGTGTTATTTATTTGGTTTTAAATTTTTTCAACTAGAATAATTTCTTAAACTAACTTTAATAAATAACTTGATAAATATAGAATAATGCAATAATATAAGTGAAATCAAATTACAATCGTGTAACATTGTAATATAGGTGGTAATCTTAGAAGAGTTTCTCGATCTTGTACATGGTATTTGTGAGAAGTTTAATGAGAAGAGAACACGTAGATAAATGCAAAATATCATTACTACACTATATAATATCATATTAGGTATTGAATTCATCACTTTGATCAGTGAAAATGAAATGCTACAACTACTTAATGTATCTTTCTTGTAACTTACATAAAAAAAATCAAATTTTAAAATTTATTTATTTTTAACAATTTTGAAATTTCTATAACTATGCCATACTCATAATTTTTATTTTCCTTTTTTGAAATTCTTTTATGACACAGTTAATAAATGAACACATATTTTAGCTATAAATGAAATTATAATTTATCATTTTATTTTCGAGTAGAGTTTTACATAGTATGATTGACTTTAAAAATTATTTATGAGTTTTCAAAGTAAATTTAAAATAAGTAATATATACATACATATCTATATCTATAAAAAGAACTTTCAAGAAATATCTTCCACTCTCAATTTCTAGCCACAAGAATCAATCAATATTGGTTTATGACCTAATAACCTAAAAAGAAAAACTGCATTTATCTACGGATGGGCGTTTCTTCAGGTGATGCCAGTGACATCTACAAGGTCACGTTGCCTGATTAAATTATTAGAGTTTTATTTTCATATAAGACATAAAATATTTACATTATTACTTTAGTATAAATAGTCTTTTAAAGATAAGAAAAATAAGCAACTTTATTAGAGGATTAAAAATGTATTCAAAGATTAAATAAATCTCACTGTGTTGATACCTATTTAAAGATTCTAACGGTATACATATCATTGCTTACTACTTGATTTTCACAGTGGTCTAATTAATATTAACTAACATATAACTAATATTTAGTTAAAAAAAATGATTTTCCATACACTTATAAACAATCTGTAATGAATCTACAACTAACTATTTGGGTTCAACGTACAGGACTCTGGATAGTGATGATTCGGTGTTTCAATACTGTCAACCATAATTAGAAAATACAAAATGATTTCAATATAATGTATACTTGAGTTAAGTCCATGCAAATATCAACATTGGCCTAAACTTCACAAATGCAAAACTTGGTTTAGCTACCTTCTTGTGTTGGCTATAACATTGATGAATAACTGACATTAATTTAGCTCAACTTTTTCTTTGTGGTGTTGTTTTAGTCCACTTTATTATATAATGTGTACATGTGTGATTGATGAGATATTAGATTTTTATTAATGTGTTAAAGTGGTAAAAAATGTAGATCAATTTGGCTAGTTATATATTTGAGTTAAACTTTGGTATATGTCAAAATTAAATTTAACCCATTAAAAACAAAACTCATCCAGATTAAATTTAAGTTAGATTGACTCATCAACTCGTGTTAAAAGAATAAAATAAAAACATTGACACATTCTAACAATAATCCAACATAATTTTAAAAAAATATAATGAGAAAAATATACACGAGTTACGAGTTCTTTCCTTTTTTTCAACTCTCGTTTCTCTCATTTTTTTTTTTTTTTTCCTCTTAAAATCAAAATCTCTTAATTTATAAGTTTTTTTCTCCTTCAATCGTTTTATGCTCCGCCATCAACAACATTAAACACCATTTAAAATTATCATTTATCATTTAGTGTTTTTATGTTTGATATGCATATAAATATAATATTTATAATTATTCTTTACATATATTAGTTTATATATATATATATATATATATTAATATATGTGATGATTATTTTGTTATGATTATTTTAATAATTGGTTCCATTTTCATATTAGAAAAAAATTAAATTAACCCATCAAACCATGATATATTAAACTAAATTTAGTTTTTTTAACATCAATAATAAGTGATATGGATTGAATTCACCCACAAAATAACCAACTTATGGTAAATCTCAGTTAGATACATAACTCTTTTGAGCATTCTAATATTTATGCACCAACATTTTTTTTTTTCAAATCAAAACTTGTGACGTAAAACGAGTCATGTGGACCAATACCATACAATAATAATTTTGTATCATAAAGTGTTACTCATTGCAGTTGTGCAAGCTCCAAATATGATTCATATTCTATTGATTTCTGGCCATATCTTTGATAATTTATTGCCAAAAATTAAATCTAAGATGACATACCCAGCATGATTATAAAAGCCAATTGATGACAACGACCACAATAATATATGAAAGGAGAAGTGGTGGGTAGGTGTAAATGTTTACACTGTTGTCAGTGTTGTTAGTGTCTCCTTGATAGGGTTCTGTTGTCTCTCCACACAGTGCTTTACAAAATATTTAGTAGGAAGGGTCACATATTAAACTAAGAGTATGTGGAAAATAGATGTTGCACAATCTTTTTCTAAGCTACTCCCTTTCATTCAACTTATTAAATATATCTCAATGTGGCATCTATGTTCTAGCCCTCATCATGCTTCAAAAACTAGAGTAATCACTACCCATTATAACCACATTTATATCACTCATGTACATGCCAATTAGGACAATCACAAATGTTCTTAACAAATCCACATATATATTCAAATTTAATGGATGATCAAATGATTTCATCTCTTGTTTGTTGCACAAATACTTCATTTCATTAATAAGATATCTATTTTCATTTTGGGGGTAAAAATATAGTACCATTTAGTTTCCAATTTTGTTAGTGTACTCTAAAACATATGATAAATTTTTAGTTATATCTTTGGATATAGTGGTTGTGATGGATGATTTTTCATGAATAATTAGTATATCCATTGAACTAGTGTGTGGTGCACTAGGAAATATGAACAGTGGTTTAACATGTCCCCCCACTTTGCCAAACAAACTGGTCGTGTAATTATTTGATGGATGATTGTTGGTGAGATCAGCTTAAGCTAGGTTTTGTTTTCTGAATGATTGACTAGAATCAGTGTTTCATATGTGGTGTAGAAAAATTATAAATGAAGTATAACAGTATTTTTTTTCTATTAAAAAGTTTAATTTTTTTGAAAATCTTGAACACCCCACAGAAAAAAAAAAAAAAGCACCCTTCTTACACTTCTCTGTGTATATATTAGGACAAAAGTGGATATACAATCATGTTGCAATACGTAGTGGACGTTGCATCAGATGTCTAATGCTAATTGGCCATGACACATCTCTCAAATAATTCAAGTTTTTATTTTCGTATATGTTTTTATATTGATATCGATGTCTAATATATTCACCCTCAAGTTGTTAGAAGCTGATGCAATTATAACTATGCATAATATATATACATTCTTGAAGGATTCAATGCTCATTAATAGATATAATTTGAAAATATTTTTGAGAGATTTGATCTTTGGATTCTTTTATAGCGATGGTACGTTTCTTGTTTTCAATGTCTTTCTCAAAACACTAACCAAATATTAGGTACCAAAATTTTAGCATCGTTTCATCTTAAGAAACTAGGTTAAAGTATTAATTAACTCTGTTTTTCTTCTTATCTGCTCCGAGTGTTTACTTGTTGACGATGCTTAAAATATTCAGATTCGTTTTTTTTTCTTCTCTTGAAGTGAGCTTTTAATTAGATATCTTTAATTTTGTTTATTTTTAGTGGGTGCTAGCATATACGCCCATGATACAAAGTCATACCCCAAAATTAATTAATTAATTAATTACTTTTGACGAAGGTCTTTCTGTCATACTCTTCTGTTGTAGATGAGAGCAAACATGTTCTGAATCTACCACCAATAAAATAATGCTGCCTAATCATCCACTAATGTCCATTTCTTAGTTAGAGTTCCAAAACAAAGAGCAAACAAACCTCAGCAAAATTTGTCTGGTCACCTCAAATTTGCATTTTGCAAATTCTCATTTTCCCAATAACTTTGTTAACCATGTTTAAACTAAGTTCAGCTACAGTACCAAAAGAGAAACACAATGCTAATCTTCCAGAGGAATCAAAGTTAGAGCAAAACGAGGCATTGTTTGGTGGAAGTGTGTCTAACATTTCATATTTTCTCCAAATTGGCCATTTAATTGACACATGATGGTGACAGAACCATGGATTTCAATTTTTAAAGGAGTTTTAAGAATCAGAATGTGTTGTGCAAGCATTCCACGGAATTCTAAATCTGCATCTCATGATGGTATCATACTTAATGTCACAGTTGCATCAGTTGGAATCAGTGATGCAGTTATTCCCCCTAGTAGATATTCATTCACATAATTGGATGCTCATTCATAAACAGATAGGAGAGAATATGTGCTTGAAAAGAAGAGTGAAATATTTTTACTCTGAAATTCAGTATATAATCTTTTCACTACTCTTAACTACTAAATTAGAATAAATTCTTTCAGCTCTGCCATTGAAATTAGAACATTGCTGATTTCCTGTCCCGGTTCCTCTTAGTTCTAACTAAGTTGGTTATTTATTGTGAACTAAACTCTGGTTATCTGGAATAAAAGGTTGACTAGTAATTGTAACATTGTGAAATCTCAGCCAAAAAATCTTGTAAACTTATGGAAATGAGCATTGCCTTATGCAAAGAGCATTGCTTTTATTCGTATTCCTATGCACGATTAGTGTAATACAAGAATATTATACATTTAATGTTCACCTCATTTAATGAAACTCAATAATTCAAAAATATCAAATTCATTGAATGATATATCTGTTTTGTTTTAAAGTTGGCTAAATTTGATTCTGGTATAATTAAATTCGAGCCGTTAAATATAAAATCAAGATATTCTACACAAATTAGTCTTAATCATAAATTTTATTGTATGAAAGTGAGAGGAATTAATCATCTGTATTAGCAAAATCAACACTAAAAGTGATATATTAATGTGTAGATTTTTTTTATGCTGTTCTTAAAGAGTGTCTTATGTTACTTATGGGAAACTAAATATTTATTGCTTACTAACACTTACTAAAAGGTGAACATTAAACAGCTTCACATATTTAACATGATAAACTTTTTCTTTTTGTCGAATATATCTACCTCTACTCGGTATGTTTGAAGCTTATGTTAGAGAAAAAATTCCTTTTGTTCATGAAGCATAAACTAGCTTACAAGTGTACCATGATATAGATAATGCTTAGATTGCTTTCTTTGAAACATTCGCATGTAATCTTGAGGTTATTTACTTTGTCGTTCTTGTAATATTCTGCCGAACGAGTATCAGGAAACTTGTGTCTTGTATGATTAGATAAGTTTCAGCTCCAATTAATCAATCAATTAATTAAGAAGGTAAAGAAGCAGCATCTAATGCTTAAATTATAGAAATCTTTCATGTAGATTAGACCGTTTATGCCTCAATTAGATGTCAGCAATTAACATTCTGCGAATTATTCACTTCATATAGAGAAAGAGAAAGAGAAAGAGAAAGAGAAAGAGAATTCTGCAATGTCAATTTTCCTTTCACCAAAGTGTGCAAAATTTAAGTTACATTATGGACAGTAAGGTCCACACAGAAGGTCTGAAAAAAGAAAACTTTAGTTAATTTTCCGAAAAAGATGGTGAGTACACAAAACAAAACACCTCGTAATTTTTCTGCTCTCCTCAGTTAACGACCCTTTTTCATTGCACCCTCTATTATTTATTCATCCCTTTCTTCTAATCATCACTACCCCTTTAAACTTTTGGAACAACAATGGCTACCCTTAACTCTCTGGACGCTTCTTCACCCTTTTGCATCTCAATATCGTTGTTTGTTTCAGCATCTTCCACCACAGTCTCCAACCTCCCATTTTCTGAACAACACTTCATCACTTCAACGGTTATCTCTGCTTCTTTCTCCTTGTTCTCCTTGTATTTTCCCCACAGAACCGAGTAGAGTCCCATTACTATGAGAATGGCTCCAGCGACCCTGAAATCACAAGTAGATGAATCGACATCAGTGATTGGATTAGCACCCAAAACATGTCCACTACTGTTTCAAAGTTTGAGCCTTTTAAGATTGCGATGTTTCGACTTTCATGAAATAAATACATAGCTTTTGGTTTATGATAAAGTGAAGTAACTCCGTTAAAACCAAGTTATAAGCTGTGAGACGAAACCGCGTGAAAGAGATGTTTCTTTGTGATTGGATGTGAAATTGTGAATGAGCAAGAGTACTTACCCTCCAAGGTATATTTTTTCTGCGAGGATGAAAGCACCCATGATGGCTACTATAATCATCATCAAAGGGCTGAAAGCAGTTACAAAAACTGGCCCTTTCTTTTGCATGACAATCCCTTGAACATAGTAGGTGATTCCTGATGATATTATTCCCTGTTCACCAAAGTTTACGTCCATTTAGACTCTCATATGGTTCAACAAATACCCACCAAAATAAGAATAAAATTATTGTATAATCTGAAATTATTCCTGATTTAAATCTATGTAACACAGTTTATTAAAATGATAATAAAATTTGATTATGTATAGAGATTAATTGAGACCAATGATTTCAGACTGTACAATAATTTTTGAGATAAAGGACAGAAAAAAGGATGGAGTGAGACAGAAACTTACAGCATAGGCTGCTGCAAGAAGGTTCATATCCCAGCCAATGGCCCAAACAGATGTCTTGTGCTCCATCACAAAGGTAACTGCAATTGATTGCAGTGTACCTAAGGCACACACAAGTGCTGTGAGAGAGAGCTGAGCAGGGTATTTCCTTAGTGTCACTGCCTGCATTAATCATAACAGATTTGTCAATGATTAAATAGTGTAAGAAGTGAGTCACCTGAATAAGAATCAAAGAAGTAGACACTTGATTACTTGCCTGAAGGATGAAGAAAGAAGCCCAAGCAAGGGTAGCAATTATGAGAAGAATAGAGCCCATAAACCAGTCCTTTTCACCAGAATCAGTGGTGTTTTCAGGAACATAATTTCTGGGGTGATGCATGTACTTAGAACCCAAGAAATTGATGACTTGCCCTTTGTACAATGTCATCAACATGGCCCCGGCAACTGTTACTATAGTTCCTATCACTTTTGCTTGGCATCTCAATTTTCTCATGTCCACCTTTTCCATCCTAATTCATCCCAAGCAGATAGAAAAAGCTTGTCAGGTCAAGTAATAGAAAAATTCTGATAACAGATGAAAAGAATTAATATTAACTGACAGTGTATTGAAATTTACCTGAAAATAGCAGCCATCACAAATGTCATTGCAGGGAGCATGTTGCTTATTGCACATGAGTAGGTAGGGGAAGTAAATTTCAACCCCGCATAGTACAGATTCTGATCAATCACAGGCCTGTAACAACAGAACAAAAAAGAAAACTTTAGAACACGTTCTTCAGATCCATCGATCATAATCAACACGGGTGTTTGGAGCAGCAAAATTACTTACCCAAGCAGACCCAACACGAATATTTGCATGAACATAAGAAATGTAATCTTGGGCCTCACTTTCCTGCCAATGACAGACAAAAGAAGAGGAGAACGTTGATCAGAAAACGATTCAAAACAAAAGAAGCCAATACTTTACTATTTTCTTCTGCCATAGGTACCTCTCAAGAACAAGAGCAAAAGGAGCAATAGCCGCAGTAGCAAAGGCATGTCTATAAACCACAAGCACATAGTGGCTCATCCCACGGTTGAGGGAGACCTTAGTGATTATGTTCATACCCGCAAACCCGAATTGCAGAGAAATCATAGCTATGTAAGGCTTGCACCTCTGAAAAAAACTCCCACGATAACTATCTCCTTCCATTTTTTTTTTTTCTCTCTTTGATGTGTACGAGGTAAAGGACGGTACTCTGAACTAGGAACAGAGTTGTGTACAGAGGAAGAACACTTAATGTTGTTTGTGTCTCCTAAGTGAAAAACGTTGCACCCACTATGGTATTTATAGCTTCTAAACCTTCGTAGAAGTCTTAAGGCATAACGGTACCAAGAACTAACTAAGGTTGGAAGTTTGTAACAAAGATAAATTTGATTATCTTTTCTTAATTTGAAGCGTGTAAGAATCTCACCATGGAGCTCACACGTGACCCTCCTTTTGCACTAGGTATAATACGTAAGCCACAGGATATTCTTATTTGTTGTGTGTATACAAGAAACATTATGGATTCCACGTAGCTATGATTGGGTCGTTTTATTTACGGCTCAAATTTAGGTAAATGGCAATTATTCTTTTAATAGAAGAAAATTTTTGTTTAAGTTGCCTTCATGTTAAAATAATGTTCTTAAAGTAAGTTACAATAATTAGACTTTTTTTTTTTTTTTTTTTTTTTTTTTTTTTTTTATTTTTTTTTTTTTTTTTTTTTTTTTTTTTTTTCTTTTTTTTTTTTTTTTTT
>Ga0099824_1005504_pt1 | contig 17806 bp, 6 predicted proteins | sample SiratrowhiteBW_FD_76837 | JGI IMG/M metagenome (GOLD analysis project Ga0099824, IMG submission 76837) | Root nodule microbial communities of legume samples collected from California, USA - Siratro white BW | ecosystem: Host-associated > Plants > Roots > Nodule | place: USA: California... | reverse complement strand
TTGACACTTAATTATAGGAATTTATTTAGGAGTTTCCTTTTCTAGATTACCTTGTATTCTATTTAAGAGCACATACTCTTCTATCAATAATAAGAGAAAGAGAGGAAAAATCATCTTTTGACACCATCCATATGTGGGACACACTATATTCTAGGATGTTTATTTACACATTTTGTACTTGTTGGTTGTCCTTTTATCAATAAATATAAGCATTTTAAGTGCTTGATGTGTCACCATCTATAGTGGATGCTGGTTGGCTGTTTTTTCAAGAACATATCATGAAGTGAAACTTTAGTTGCTTTACAAAAGTAGATCTGCATCACTTATGCAATTTCACTTCTTCCTTTTATTCAATGCAAGGTGATAGTGCTACTTCAATACAATGGAGTGGCACACACGCTATGTGTCCTGGATCTTTTGATGGCGCTCGTGCATCATATAAGTACTTAGTACACAAATTTATTCTTAGTATGATGAAAATCTCTGTTTGGATTGATCAACTCAAAAATTAAATTGTGTTATGTAAAAAGTGTATTTACGCATCATATATGTAAACAGTTGACAATGACAATTTGACCTTAACTTCATGCATTTGACTGTTCTTATGGAGTAGCTGTTCTCAAAGCAATTAGAGGATACAATGGAGAAGTTTGCTCTAGGAGAAATAAAAATCCTTATCTGCACAAATATAGTAGAAAGTGGGCTTGATATTCAAAATGCAAATACCATTATCATTCAGGATGTTCAGCAATTTGGCCTTGCACAGTTATACCAGGTTTTGTTCTTCCTAATTTCACTCTATTATTTTTGGTTTAGAAGTTGCTGACTCCAAACCTTGTTTAGAACTGGTTATTGTTATTAAATTTGTTCTGTAATATGTATTGCACTATTACCAGGTATAATGCATGAGCTGATACTTTCGTGAATACAGATCATTAGATCATCATACATTTTTTTTTTTTCATATTTCAGATCCTGTGCTGGATTAACTTTTTCCTCTTTTACAATCAACTTAATATTGTTTCAAGCAAGCCTGTTTTTGATAACGATGAAATAAATTGAATGTGAAATGTCAGAATTACATGGATTTTGTTAAGGAGGAAAAGAGGGAAAAGGAGACTGCGGATAATAGTCTCTTATGCTTATTGATGTGATGCAAAAGGCAAAAGGACTAACTCTTAATCAAATAAGGACACGTATAATGAAATTCAATGAAAATGGAATTTGGAAACCACTTCAAGAGGCCATCCAAGATATTCTAACATATTTTATGATACAGTAATGATATATTTTGTTGGTAATTCTGACACAAATATGGGATGTATTTTGGAGGAAATACAAAATTCCATGTAGTAGCTCTTGAACTTCGTTTGCCAACATTGTTTAAGTAATTTATTTTTTGGGAGTTCTTTAATATATTTTGGTCTCATTAGCCCTTAAATGACCGGTAATGCATCTCAGTACTCTGAAAAAATATAGTTTGCTGTGATTGCTTCCTTAACTTGATTATTCTCTGTAATGAGTTTAAGACATGTATGATAAGTAAATATTTTATATATTGCTTCCTTATTACTGTTGGACTCAAGACCAAAAAGCACACTGAATTCTAAATAAAGATAGAAATACTGTGGTTTTTAGTCCGTATTTGAGTACAAACACAAGGTTTTTTTTCTTTAACAACGAGTTTCCTCCTACAAAATTCTAGGAATGACAATTTTACTCCGTAATTGCCCTCTAGAAGCCAGTACATTAGTCACATTATAAGCTATAACTGTCTAATTCGAAATTAAGATAAAAATAACTCCCTAATAAATATAGAATACAGAATTATACATACCCAAATCAGATTCCTGTACAAAAAAGCCTTGTCCTCAAGGCTGAAATATTGAAATAAGGACGGTGTTCCTCGCAGATCAACATTTGAATTTGGTTTGATCTATGAAACCCCACTGAATTCACCTTCTCCTCCATGATCATCTTTCCCATAAATAAGCACTCTTAACTTCCTTTTGAAACACCTATGAAGTGGCTCAAATGGTTGGATGCATAGAAAACAATCTTCTTCCCTCCTGACATTTTCTGACGAGGTAAATGCATAGTGCCAACTTTCTAAATGACAAATCTTATGAATTAATAACAACACCTGCTCCCACTGTATTTCCACCCTATTTAACACTTAGAGAATAACAGAGTGCTGTTATTTTACTCAATTAATACTTAATTCAATGGTTATGACCAGAAACTGCTGACTGGTCATACCTGGCGTTCTCATGTATGAAGTTGCCTCCCTTCTGCTATACTTGTGGCAAACTGCACCAAACATGAAGTTGAGGATTTCAAATTTTTGGACCCAACATCGTACTATCATCATACAATTCATTCTTAATCTTTATGATGCTTCTATGCACCTTTGCAGATCAGTTCTCATTTCTCTTCTAATATCCTAACTCAAATGATTCATAAAATTATCCAAAGCCCATAGCTCTTGAATCTCATTAATTCCTGCACAAACTCCACAGATTAAGTTTAATGCAAGTCTGCTAATGTTCATATGGATTCAGTTTCACAACCAGAAAACTTCTTCAATAATTCTACTTTGAAAGTCCCATCAATACAAATGAATTCAAGGATACCTTTAACTTTGGTTTAGTTTTTGTCTTTTGAACTTATAAAGACTCAGCCTTGGCCAGCTATCCACTGGATCGGTCCATGTAAATTGGGTAATTCAACTTTCTGTACCACCTTGTTAGGAATCCAAGTGCGATTCTAAGTTGCACATTGAATAAAAATTAGAAAGTTAAGCAATATATAAGAAAGAAGACCCATAAACCTACTGTCTTAAGGTTTTGGGTTAAAGGTGATGTCATTCATTTATGTATGTTTGACTTATTTTTCCTTCTTGTGAGATCCAAACTCGTAGTTAATGCATGAAAAATATGATGATGTAACTCGTAGTAATAAATGAGTATGATAGGAACTTGGGCATTATGGGTGCCCAATTCCCACCTTGAGTAGTATGGGAAGCTCTTTTGAGTATTTAAGTGTTGGTTCTCCCTCCTTACTAGCTAGCTTATGAGGCTGGTTCTCCAAGTGCTTGGGTACTTATTCCCTTATGGGAGGTGCTATGATGGGAACTTGGGTATTATAGGGTACCCAAGTCCCACGTTGAGATGTATGGGATGTTTGATGGAGTATTTAAGTGTTTGGTTCTATCTCCTAATAACTTAAAAGAGAAGAGTGGGTTAGCCAAGTGTTTCGGTACTTGTCAGTATATTTACAAAGTTGTTAGCCAGATGTAAAAGCAAGTAGAACCAGTACGAATTTTATTGAAGTTTTTCAATTATTTTTGTTACAACACAGGAAATCAGACCATATTGTTAATTTTTTCATTTGTTCAATATTTGTAGTTGCGTGGAAGGGTTGGGCGAGCAGATAAGGAAGCACATGCATACTTATTTTATCCTGACAAAGGCCTGCTTTCTGATCAAGCATTGGTATGTTTCTCATCAATCTGTACCTTTTATTTGTAGAACATATTGAATATCAGGTTTATCAAATACATGAAACAAATGTCATATAACTCAGGAATATTCCATACTTTTTATTTGTATATTCCATACCTTTTATTTGTATATTCCATACTTCAGTAATATTCCTATCACTAAATTGATTCTTTCATTTCAAATATAGAAAGTTAGACGCTAGACAATTGCTTAAAACCAACATTCTCCTTGGTGTTCTCCCACAGGAGAGGCTTGCTGCTATTGAAGAATGTCGTGAACTTGGTCAAGGCTTCCAACTAGCTGAGAAAGACATGGGTATAAGAGGTTTTGGTGCAATTTTTGGTGAACAACAATCAGGAGATGTTGGAAATGTTGGTGTTGATCTGTTTTTTGAGATGCTCTTTGAGAGCTTGTCCAAGGTAAACTTCAATTTGTGATGTGTATTTTGGCGTGTGGCGTTGGTCCTAGACTAGCTAAAATAATAATTCTTGGTCATCTGCCTGTTAAGTTTGGGCTTATCCTATTCTCTTTTCACTTCTAGGTTGAAGATCACTGCGTTGTTTCAGTTCCTTATCACTCGGTACAGGTATGTTTGATGTACCACAAAGGATTTAAGATATTAGAATAATTAATGCTTTATACGTGTTTCTGAATGCTGATATATGCAGTTCCACAAGTAAAATCTAACGCTGTTTTTCTCTTGCCCGAGGTGAAACAGGAAAATGTAAAATGCTGTTGTAGTTAAAGATTTTCCTTGAAAACCCAGAAAATACTTACAGTTCTCATTCATCTCTTTTTGGTGGAAAAGATAGTATTGGGATCTATCATAACTTTTATAATAATATAATGATGTCAAACACACGAGAGTAATTACTCAATAATTATTGGTGTCATTAGGGTTAGATGATTATAATGAACTAATTATGTTGTTTGGAATCTTTCCTCTGTAACTTACAGACAAGATTTTGAATGATCCATATTCACATGTATATCATTTATATCATTAGTCCTTAACAGAATGAGTTATGCTCTTTTTTAGAACTCTTTCTTATTTGCTTTGGAAGTTTTTTTTTATTCTTTTAGTTATTCAAACAAACAAACTTTTGAATTAATTTGTAGTTCTGTCAATTACGGGACCATTTTGCTATTTTTTAAGTATTTTTAAGTTAATACATGATTGAAAGAAATGTTATATTGTAGTTAGATTAGTTTTTCAAGAAAAAAAGTAGAAAATAAAAAGTTGTTTTAATGCTTTTCTCCAGTTAAAATAATAGCTTCCGTGAATCAAATAAGAGGTTGTCTATGGAGTGCCTTTATGCACACATTATGAAGTAAAAAGGTGTTATTGGAAAAGAAATTATTTATTTTATTAAAATCGCCAAAGTCATTTCATGTATACTTTTATTAATTTAAAGCATTTAATAGGCACGTTTAAATAATATTCTTGCTGGTGTTCACTTCATTTCTAGTGTCTTTGTATTTATGTAGGTATAATCTGTATCTGGTATCTGTATAAAATGCATATAGTAGAGATGTTGTGGTTGATGCATTTTCTACTTTATTATTATTTAGGTCGACATCAACTTAAATCCTCATCTCCCTTCTGACTACATTAATTATCTGGACAACCCTATGAAAATTATAAGTGACGCTGAGAGAGTTGCTGAGAAAGACATCTGGAGTCTGATGCAATTTACAGAGAATTTGCGCCGCCACTATGGCAAAGAACCTCGGTCCATGGAGATTTTACTAAAGAAGCTTTACATGAGGAGAATGGCGGCTGATTTAGGGATAACCAGAATTTACTCTTTAGGGAAGATGATCTTCATGAAAACAAACATGAGTAAAAAGGTATTCAAGATGATGACAGAGTCCATGGCATCAGATTTACATAGAAATTCATTGGTTCTTGAGGGGGACCAAATTAAGGTATTCCATTGAATTTCTTATTTCTGAATTCTTTCATTTGATGAATTTTGACATATCTTGGGATCTGCCTTTGTATTTTGTTCATTTTTTTGCCTCATTACACATGAAATATTTAATAGTTTATTTGGTCATTTTATTCATAGATATTTTTATGCATAAAATTCCATTTTTTAAAAATTTGTATAGAATCACGAATCATAATTTTCTTTTGGTCTGAAATTAATGCATTTGGACAGAACGTAGTTTATGCTACATTTTGAGTTTGTTTGGATACACAGCTAGAAGAGCTTTTTTAGAGCTTCTCTACCAGACAAGGCTCTATATTTTGAATTAGGAAACTCTTAAAGTGCTTTTAGCTTGTATCCAAACAGGCTCTTTGCCTATATTATTTAAGCATCAAGACTGCCCGTGTGATTTCTTGCAAAGATGATGTTATATTAAGGCACTATCGCCTAGGACACCTTAATTTTGCTTACTTGAAAAAGTTGTTCCCCTTGTTTTCAATAAAAATTCCAATTTGTTCAATCATGAGGTATGTGTGAGTTAGCCACTAAATCTCATTATCCTATCCAGCTGTATAAAACATCATACCCATTTTCACTAAATCACAGTGATGTATGATGCCTTCTTGAGTTAACAGTTTGATGGTGTACATATAAGCATTGGAAGCTTAAACAACATAGAAGCATAAAATTGTGAGAAAACTAGATAACGATTAGAATCTCATCCTTGTCTTAAGTCTTGAATTGAAGCCATGAGAGGCTTGAATCAAGGATTCCATCAATACAAGAAGATATATGAGATAACAACACGATAAGGAACTCAGAACAACATAAGGAAAGAATTGAGAACATGATGACTGAATATGATTTAAAAGTAGGTGTGAATATAAAAACAATAAATAAGAACAAAATAGAAAAGATAGAGAAAACTTATGAAATGGAAGAACACGATATTTGAAGTTGAAAATTCATCTTCAAGATAAGTTCTTTGGAGAATTGGCACTTGAATCCTGAAGGAATCAAGATAAGACCGAAAGAAAGAGAATCAGTCTTACAAAAGAGACAGTGAATTAGGAAGAGTAGTGAATAACTCTCCAATTTTTCTCTTGAATTACGAAGAGTAGTGATGGCTATATGTAGCCACTTGGCTGAAAATTCAAATGGCCAAAGGAGAGGGAAATTAAAATATTAAAACTAAATTTAAAATTCCCAGAACTAGATGACTGCCCAAGGTTAACTAGGAGCTTCCATGTTCACATTTTCCATTCTTGGTCACATTTGCCATGCTTCCCTTGTCTCTTATTCTCTTGTTGCCGAACATTGATTCTTAAATTGGTCTTCAATTGAAACCTGTTAGGCCAATAGGAAATGAGAAAAGATAAAATGTTTATGTTAGGAGAAAATTAAATAAAAAGGGAGCAGTTTTTTTTGTTAGGATGGGCCGGGTTAGGAGGAAGGGACTTTTGGAATGTTCTATGTGTATCGTGTGTGAAAGGAAACATTTCCTTTGTAACCTTTTGAGGTGTATGCTTGTATAGAGAATTAATAACAAGATTCTATGTTTTCTGCAATTGTGGTAATTTTGGTGTGAGTGGATTTCTACCATCTAACGTAGGAACCTAACAAAACCCAATTTCAACCCAAACAATAATTACAAATTAAACCCATTTCACATAAATTAAAATCTACATTTTTGAGCCCAAGAAACGGAAAATAATGTGTCAAGAATGTTGTCTCTAGTCATACTCCTTGTAACCCTAGTTTGACATTGATACACATAAAGAAAAGGATCACACTTACTAGGTTTAAAACCATATTGAACAAGGGTTCCTTGTAGTTTGGCAAGTCATTCACGTGCGGCGTGCTTCTAACCATAGATAGCATTGTCTAGTTTGCACACTTGAGAAGGATCAGAAGATTCAAAACCAGGAGGTTGTTGCATGTAGAGAGGTTCATCTAAAACACCATTTAAAAAAGCATTATTAACATCTAAACAAGAGGTTAACGATTACTAATTGCAAAAGGCAATGTAATATGAACAGTAACCAGTTTGATGATAGGGGAGAAGGTTTAATGAAAATCATAGCCAAGGTTGTCAATGAAAACCTTTAGCTACAAGACTTGTTTATAGAGCCATCAACATTTTTTTTACCATTTATATGTAGAGTTATGTATCCAGTATTTTGTATCTAATAATGTAGGGTCTTTTTTTCTTTTTTTGCATTGCGCATCCCTCCTATCTTTACATATAACCTATATGTAATAAGTTTATATTCCTTTTTCCTAATGATTTTCTTCATGCAGGCTGAACTTCTTTTAGAGCTACCAAAAGAACAACTTCTTAATTGGATCTTTCAATGCCTGGCTGAACTTCATGCTTCACTACCCTCCTTCATAAAGTACTAGGTCCAATACCTGGTCAATTCTGCCAATATGGAAGTTGGAAACTCAACTTACTGCTTACATCACAAATATGTAAAATTTGATGGATTTAGTGTGTTGAAGGGCCAGGGCAAATGTGAAACAGGACTGTTTTGCTTGACTGACATGGCAGTACACGACATCTGAACAAGTTGGGAGTATCAGCTGATACCGGTGAACATTTGCTTCCTTTCAAGGTGTAGAATAACAGCCACATCAATGAGGTTAGTTACAACTCATAGGCACTTTAGAGTTGGAGTTGTCTAAATTGTACTCCTAAATTTGCATGCCTTATGCAGGACTGGGGAATATGATACATGGAAGCAGCTAGTAACCAGTCACCTATGCACCTTTAATACTTGCACTCATAAAATAACATTCCTTTTAGAAGCCATCTATGGTGATGACCTAGACACCTTATCCGGAATTTACCTGTTGTATACGTCAGAGTAGTAAAGCATTCTACAACCATACTTTCTTCATTTTTCCCATCTATAAATTTCTATCCAAGTTACCTGATTTGGAGAAATCGAAGTTACCTGATATGGAGAAATTCATTGCCAAGACTTAGTCTCAGGCTAGTTAATACATTCTAAAGAGACTAGAAATCAGTCTGGTGAGTAGAGCATTTTTGTTGCAGATCAGTAAGAAATATACTGTTAGTTGTTGCTGAAACATTTATTCTTTACAGAAAGAAATTCTTGTAACCACCCCATGTTTTTGCAATCAGTTCCATCATTTAATATTAATTCCGTACTCTGATATCTATAATTATTTCTATTTTTCAGTTTTATCTAAAATCGAAGGGGAGAACAAAACTTTTCCTCCTTTAATTGTAAAATAGTATGAAATTCATTTGAGAACGCATTTCAAGCTTGCGGGATATAGCCCTATGCCATGTATTAATGTGTAGCAATGCTAAATGCATATGTTACTATCACTCAATATGTTAATGACATTATCTTATGCCATGTCCTTAAAAATTCCCAAATCAGCAAGGTTGATGTTACTAAATGTATATTAGGTTATCAAACTGGATTCGTGAGGGGTCTTTTTTAAATTTCTGACTCGTAGATATGTAAGAGTCTATTTCATTAAAAAAATTTCAATAAAAAGATAAATATTCATGATTGCAAATTAAAGATCTTTAAGCAGAGTTATATTTTACTTTTTTTCTATTTTCCAAAACATCATCTCTGTACATCCATCCAATATCTGTCCTATCTCTAACATTTTTACTTCTAAATGGAAGAGGAGTTATAAATTGCCACTAGAATTTGAGCCACTTTCGGACATTATAAAATTTACAGCTAGAAAATTACAATTTTAAAATTATATTTTTTTCTATCCAACCATGTTCGAAATGAAATATAAATATAAAAAAAGGTATTATCTTTATAAAACAAATTTGAAGCACGAGCACGAGCATCCCAATTCAGAAACTTTCAATCGGAAGAGCTCTAACTTTCAAGCTGAGGAGTAAGCGACGGTGTGGTGCACAGTGAGACGATAACGGCAGCGGCACGACAGTGTACGACGGCAGTGACGTGACGGTGTGCGAGGAACGGGCGTGAGACGCGCATGAGAGTGGCTGGATCGCAAGACGTGCGAGCAAGCAGCTGGAGCATGCGACGACAAGGTGAGGTGAGACGACGGCGACGCAAGGCAAGGAGAGACGACGGTGATGCAAGATGACCCTAGGCACGGCGACGTGAAGCGATGTGATGCGCAACGACTCCAGGCACGACGACACCACACTAGACGAAGGAAAACGACATGTGACGATGTTAGGCACGATGGTGATTCAGTGAAGAATCCTAAATTGCAAACAATGACTTAGGAATAATCCTAAACGACCAATGTGAGTCGTTTCGGATTTTGTTTCAAACTCGGTGACTCGGTTGTTGACTCGCGAGTTTGATCGAGTCTACCGAGTTTGCTTCTGAGTCCACTGATTTTATCCAAAAAATGGGTTTGCTTTCGAGTCAACTCGGTAAGGGTTAGTAAAAAAACGTAAACTCGTCATAGTTTACGAGTCAACTCGCGAGTTTGATTACCCATATATATATATAAGGAATTGAAATGGAAAAGGGAGTGGCATTTTTAGGAATTAAAACACATCTATTACTTGTTGTATTTCTTAAATGCAACATTTTATCTAGTTATACACTAACAAACTTTTTCCTTTATGGAATGACTCATATCATTTACATATTTAATAAATAATAGTAATGATGAACAAACAATTTCAAAATGTTAAACATAGTCTTGAAATGTATCACAACTTGGATAATATATCACACCTTCTCATGTATCTATCTCCACCTAATATCTTTATCAAATTCATGAACTTTTTGCATTTCTCTTAACATTTTTATTGATGTGAAACCAACATGGAAGGTTGGAAGCTTAAGGAAAATTAGTGCTAAGTGCATGTACTAAAGTAAGATTATTACTAACAATTATTTAGGGGAGGATATCAACTCTTAAAAACAACAATCTAAGTCTTAAAAGAGTCTACCGAAAGTTGTTTTCTTGATCACTTGCCAACAATAAAAGAGAAAGTCTATCCTGTGAACGTCACACCAACAATATTAACTAAAGACAATACTAGTTTTGCTAAATTAAGGAGTGCTAAAAGAATATTTGTAACAACTTCTAAGGTCTTGTTAAACCTATTCTAGCAACATTGTTAATTATTACATTTTAGTTCTTCATCCACTTTGTGATATTTAATATGTATACCTTACATTATATACTTGTTTTATAGTGGTGATATTTTCGTCATTCTTCTTTTTCAAATTCAGTAAAATATTTGCAACTTTTACTAAACTCTTAGTCTTGTCAACCAATATGGATAGCTCATTGGGTTTTAATCTAATAACCTATGGATGACATACTAATGTTTTAACCTGCTCATGATTATGATTTCCACATATTACTTTCATAATCCACCTTAATCCATTATGTATTAGTTTTTCACACAATTTAAATGAACAATCATATTTCTTTGTTTTAGTAACACTAAGTTCTAAATTTGTTTTGTAACTTCTATATTTGTCACCTTTTTTACAACCTAATAGCACGTATGTTTTCCTTTCTTATTGTTCATTTGTTGTATCAAAGCTCAATATCACAATAGAAAATCCTAGTTTAAATGTTATCCCATGGAACAATTCAAGTGAGTCATTTTGTACCCTAAATATCTACACAGATACATACAACATCAACATATGTCCTTTGTCACATTTTCAACACAGATAATACTTGAATAGATAAGATAGAGAAAATACAATGTTTTCAACTACATTGTTTTACCTTTTATTGATGTGTGTGTATGCATGCATGATACATGCAAGGATGAGACACTTGTGGAGAAAGGGAATGATGAACAACAAGGAATAAAATAAGGAGCATGGTTAGAAGAAAAGAAGAAGAATTATACAAGAAGTTTGAAGGAAGAATGATAAGAGGGAAAATTAGAGCTTTGGGGGAGGAGATTAAAAGAATAAATAGAGCTCTTGAAGAAACTTGAGAAAATACAAGAAGAGAAGTAAAATAACTTGAGAGAAGCATCTTAACTTTTAGAGCTCTCAAAGTCAATAGCACCAGTCAAATGAAAGCACAAGGATTGCCACATCATCTAACTAATTGCAACTCCCATCATTACATCGAAACTACTCCATGCACCTTCATGAATCTTCAAAACCGCTACATGCTCATTCATGCACATTTCTAACTACTTCACACACTTCTAAGAGATTAGTTACTCTTAATCCTAGTTAACTTTGTTAATCTTTTTGACCTTTGGATGTCCATAAACTATTATAAATAGGACTCCAACATTTTGTACAAATCATGAAGTATAGAGTGAATGAAAGTACCTTTGAAAGGTTTTCTTGAAAGTTGACTTTCTCCTTTCTTTTTGTTTTGAGTTCTTATCTTTAGAAGCTTTCTCAAGTGATGAACTCTTCAACCACTTATCCATGGAAGTTCTTCCATAGGTGGTGTGTTCTTTCTACCATCTTCTTCCTTATTCCACTTTTTATTTCACTTTACATTGTTACTTGTTGTTTTCCTTGTTTTTCTTATATTGCCGCAACCTTTTATCCATTCACACTTACATGTGTTGTGTTATTTTCTTCTTCCATTTGGTGGGTTGTGTTTTTCATCTTCTAAGGACTTGATCAAGATCCTAAACATCCCCAAGAATCCATATCAAATGGTATCAAGAGCCAAAGGATCAACCAAACTCATGAAGATGTTCATCACCATCAATGGAGGTTTTTGTTGAAAAGTGAAAACCCATGAACATTAGGATTCAAATGTGTAATTATCTATTTGGATTGGCTTGTGAGATTAGATTTTAAGATAAAAAATTGAGAAGTTGAGAAAAAAAAAATTACTTACAGAGTTCATCAAGTGTTTGTAAAAATGTCTTTAATGCATGGTTGGCCCTGGTTTCTTGATTCAATTTCCACATTGACTTCCTTAGGATATTGCCAAATTGTTTCCATCATTTATGTGGGATTTCTTTTATTGAATTTTGCGATTCTTAGGTGCCTTTCATTTCAAGATTTTACATGAATCTAATGGGTATGAATATAACACAAAATCTCACCTTTCTTTGTGTCTTTTTCAAGTTTCTTCTTGTCCAAATTGTCACATTATTGTATAACATTTTGTGCACCTTATTCTTTTGATAATTTTCAGTTTATCTTTTTGTTTCCTAATATTTTGTCTCACCACTAATTGAGTTTCCAAGAATTAGTGTTTTTAGAGCCATTACATCATTCACTTGAGAGATAGTATTTCTTTATCTGAACTTCAAGGAACTTTGAGAATTTATTGGGACTTTTCTCTCGTGAATGCGGTGAGGTCGAGAGTACCATACAATATTTTAGTTTTTTGTGAGTGTGAGAAAAATTTTGAGAGTGAAAACACTTAAGGAAAAATTACAATAAATTTTTGAAACTAACCACTCTAAGGGAGAATAACATTTGTACCTTTTCTAAAGACCAGAATATCCCAAAAAGATACACTTAATAGCCTTTCTAGAAAGCTTATCAAGACTTGAAGAGACATTATGAACAAATTAAATATACCCAAACACACATGGAGAGTGATAAAGTTGATTATATAATATTTTTGGATATTTTTATGACAAAATCAATTTTTCCAAGCTTGAAATTTGCTTAATTCTCATTTTTATGTGGTTTTTGTTAGAAATTGATTATGAAAGTTGGAAATGAATTTGTTCACCAATTATTATTATTTTACCTAAACATAAATAAAAAAAAGATTCTATTAAGAGAATAAGGATTGATGCGTCCAACGCACCCTGAGCCAAGCACCAGTTGGGCCTGAAGTGTGAATCAACAACAAAATTCAGGTATGTTCGATGCCATTGAATTTGAGAATCTACACAACCCCAAATCAGTAAATCAACAATCTTGTATGACAAGGTTAGTCCCCCTAAGACTTTTTTGAGCAGCTATATTTCAAGCTGCAATCACTAGTTCAGACCTCCTTCGACTCTCACCATCTAGTAATGTTCATCTATTTGATTCCTATTACTATTAGAGTCAAGATCTCAATTGTTATGGAATGAATCCTTAGACAATGCACATCCTAATTGACCTAGACACGAGTATTTTCTTTTCTGAAAATATTGTGCCTTGATCCTAACCACCTCAATCATTTATTCACTTTTCAATCTCAATCCAAATATTTCAAAAAATAAAAAATCATCAATACTATTCAATCTCAATCATAAATAAATCATTTCTATCAAATCCATAATTTTCATTATAAAAGAATCAACAATCAAAACTAAGAGAAACAAAAAAGAATTTAGCTTGAGCGAGAATCTCCCTTACTTGAGCGATAATGAACCCAAGAGCAGGTCCAGTTCCAGTGTTATTTTCTCTTGAGTGAGAATCTCCTCTCTTGAGCGAAAACCTTCTCACTTGACCGAAAATGAACCCTAGAACAAGTCTAAATTTTCACTTGATTCGCTTGAGCGAAATATGCAGAAAAAAAATCTTTACAAAGGAACTACTACTACACAAAACATTCATCATCCAAATCCCCTTACAATTTTCTCATTTTAAACCCAATCACAACTCCAATTCATCATTTTTTGTTAAACTACTTAAAATTTTCTTCAAAAATTTTTTCCATTCCTAAATCAATCATAGTACCAACTAAAGTTATATAAATCATTCAAACAATTTCAACTCATTTAAAAGAATCAATCCCATTCTACTAACTTATCATCAAGAATTAATTAAATACTACAACCTATCTAAATATAAGATGTCAACTCTTTAAAGTTACACTCATAATCAGTTTAAGCCAATAATTTAGTTCAAAAATCTATCCACACTTACACCATCATCACAAGCCATATTCAATCTTACCTAAATCAAAATCAACCTATAGATATTACATTACTACATTCAAGTATTATTCCACTATCATATAATCAAACTCATTCAACACTCAAGGAACAATTTAGACCTGCAAGAAAAATTTGAGCACTGATGATCAAAGATTTATACATTCAAGTCTTTTATTCTAGGTTCTATTTGAAGATTGCTAATTTGTATAAAGTATGCAACTAGCTTCCCCCTACCTGGTTTAAGCAGGGCACTCTTTAAAAGAGCTCTAAAGCCAAAAGTTCACATAGGATCTCCTAACTTGCACCACAGAGCTTTGATCAAAGATCAAACTATACCACCACGATCGTGAACTAACAGAGACTTATCCTGATGTACTAGAGGTCACATGAATGCTAGTCTGCTAGAGTAACTAAAAACTCTAGAAAAGTGACTCAAAGGAAATAAGCAGAGAATGAACTTACTCTGGTCAAGAATTTGATTGGACACTTTTGCTCTACCTGACACTAGGAGCCTAAGGGTGACCTCCGATAGTCAGTTTGATGATAAGTGGGGCCATAATTCTAGAGAGAAGGTAGAGGAGAAAAAGGAAATTCTATTCTAGAGAGATAGTGGTTTTACAAAAATGAAATCTAAATAACTAGTTTTCCTATTTATATGAACTTTTCATTTTAACAATAAAATATTCAGATGTCATTTTACTAATATCGCTTCTACTCTAAGTTTATTCCCTAGGTCTTTACATACTACTACTCTAAAGGAAATTTCTAAGGTCTTACAAGAATAAACCCTAGCCTTAAAAGGAATAAACCCTAGTCTTGAAGGGAATAAACACTCGTCGTGAGCTACTTTGCCAATGAAGCAGGAAGTGAAGGGCAAAAACATACTTAGAAGGTGTTGGCAAGATGAAAGATGGTGGTCCGATGTGATTCTAGCACCAGGAAGACAACACATGGGAGACAAGTATGATAAGAAGTTGGTGGTGAGTAGCAGTTGGTAGTATGCGAAAGAGATTTTGAACAAGCGATTGCCGAAGATAGGTTGTACTCCTCAAGGTGCACCTAACCTTGACTTTGCCAGAAGAAAGACAACGACAACAACTCATAGAGATAGTGGACAGAGGTGACAAAGGCTCTTGATACCAGCTTGAATAGATAAGACAGAGAAAATATAGTGTATTTGACTTACATTGTTTGACCTGTCATTGATGTGTGTGTATAAAAATCTGATCAAACATTCTTGCTCTACTCGATGCCAAGAACCTAGGAATGACCTTTGATCGTCAGTTCGATGACAGCTAGGGCTAGAATTCTAGAGTGAAGGTAGAGGAAAAAATTGAATTCTTTTCTAAAGAGATGATGATTTTATAAAAATGAAATGTGAATAATTGGTTCTCCTATTTATATGAACTTTTCATTTTGACAATAAAATATTGGGGTGTCATTTTATTAATACCACTTCTACTCTAAGGTTATTTCCTAGGTCTTTACATACTACTACTCTAGAGCAAATTTCTAAGGTCTTACAATAATAAACCCTAGCCTTGAAGGGAATAAACGCTTGTCCTAAGCTACTTTGTCAATGAAGCAGGAGAACAAGGGCAAAAACATACTTAAAAGGTGTTGGCAAGATGAAAAATGGTGGTCCGATGTGATTCCAACACCAGGAAAACAACACATGGGAGACACACGTATGATAAGAAGTTGGTGGTAAAAATTGACAGTATGTCGAAGAGATTTTGAACAAGTGATCACCGAAAATAGGTTTTGCTCCTCAATATGCACCTAACCTTAACTTTGCTGGAAGGAAGATATTAACAACAACTCACATAGATAGTAGACAAAGGTGACAAAGGCTCTTGATACCAACTTAAATAAATAAGATGAAAAAAATATAGTATATTCAACTTAAAAATATAATAGTAAGTTGAATATAATATTTCTTTCTTTGAAAGATAATCAATATTACTAATTTTAATCACATATCATTTTTAGCCATAATGACCTACTGGATGTATAATTCAAAACTTAAAAGAAATATTTTAGATTACTAAAATATTACACAATTCATAATACAAATTCAAAAATTAAATTTGTATTATAAATTATAATACAAAACAAAACACTAAGTTTATATATTTTCTTTTATATTATTTAATCTGAAAGGCTTTTGAATTTTAGATTAAACAATAGAAAAAATTCCAAAAATAAAAATTTAATTGTGTTGAACAACATACAAAAACATGTAAATACTTACTAAAAAAAACATATAAATACTTACTAAATAAGCTATCCACCTTCAAGTTCTTCAAAATTTTGTTCTTCGTTAATTCTTTCTCAAAATCTTAATACCTAAACCAGAAGCAGGTTCAATGAAGTAGGAGGAAGAAAAATAAAGTTATGGAAGCTCAATACATGTATAAACCAAGAAAAAAAAATTTAAAAATATAAAGATGTAAGAAGAAATTATAAAATTACAAAAGAAGAAATTGCCATTAATAGGCCATTTTGGCTCATGGGCTAAATACACTGTCTGAAAATAACTTCATTTAATTTAAACACTTTTTAAGCCTGGGTTATATTTATGATTATTTTGAAACCTATAATTATGGGTATCAATCAATCATTTAAAAATTTGTTAAATTGATAATTTTAATGTTAAAATAATTAATCACTTTTAACCTCATTCAACTCTATTATGTTTATTATTATCAGAAACTCACAATAGTCAATTGCACAAGGTTTTTCTTCTACTTTAAATAGGTTTTAAAAATGTTATTTTACTTTAGTTGTTCGAAATAAGTTAATTTTATATCAAATACTAAGTAATACATTTTTTTATTATAGTCTTTATAAATATGCATTTTTTTAGTCCTTCACAGATATACATTTTTGTATTTAGTTCCAATGTTACTTTTTTTTTTATATTTTATTCCTATAATATGTTGTTTTGTTTTACTATCTCCTGAAGCGCTAATTTGATATTTTTGTGAAGACAATATTAATAATTTGAGAATCTTTTGTTAAGAAAACATGTAATAATGTTATTGATATTAACTTTAACAGATTAAATTAACAACAAGAACGGTTCAAAGTAAAAAATAATAATTAAGAACTAGAGTAAAAGGATCTGTCTTTATCAAGACTAATATATATTTTGAAAATTTATATATCATAATAGACTGAAGAAGTAGATGGGCACGTGTAAAATAGAAGCTACAATTCAATGGGTACTTTTGGCATTTGAACTAAAACTAGAGTTCCAACTTAACTAATTCAAATTGACATTTAACGGGAAATAACATAAAAAAAAAAAAAAACAAAAAAAAAATTTGTATTTTTCTTTTATATAAAAATAAAAAAAAAAATAAAAATAAATAAAATTTAAATTTTTCCAATAAAAAACAAAAAAAAAGACTAAAAAAGAAAAGGTGGTGATTTTAAAAAAATAAAAAAAAAAAAAATAAATAATTAATAATAAAAAAACGAAAAAAACAAAACTAATAAAATAAAAATACATAAAATAAAACAGAAACTGAAAAAAAAATAAT
>Ga0099824_1005501_pt1 | contig 17812 bp, 13 predicted proteins | sample SiratrowhiteBW_FD_76837 | JGI IMG/M metagenome (GOLD analysis project Ga0099824, IMG submission 76837) | Root nodule microbial communities of legume samples collected from California, USA - Siratro white BW | ecosystem: Host-associated > Plants > Roots > Nodule | place: USA: California... | reverse complement strand
TCTCGTGTTTTTCCTTTAATTTAACCAGTGCCTATTACACAATAAAGAATAGAGGAACTTTAGTGGCTGGTGTTATCTTACATTGATTTTCAACCATGTAATTCCACTGGTATGCAATGCCTTCACTTTGTTCTTTAGACCTGACAGATGTGAACACTAGTAATCTTTGATTTTTAGCAACCATATCACTCACTAGAGGCCAGTCTCCTCCTTTCTTTGGCATTCTAGTCACAGGAAACCAAAACTTCATCAAACCAGCGGCCGTGAAGACTTTTGTCAATCCTTTTGGTGTTTTAACATAATCTTCCAATATGAGCGTCACAATTTCTGTTGGATTGGCTGATAGAAAAGCTGCAATTTCCTTCAGTGTATCTATAGCTGGTTCCTACTTGTTGATTATAAAGTTAGGCTCTTTGTGTAGAGAAACTTGTTGGTCATTAATGTTTGAAAAGAAACAAGTTAGGAAAGCGGGCCAAAAGAAACAGAAGTTGGAAGATGATTTTTACATACAAAAGCTGTGAAGTCATAGCACTGGCCTTGAAACGAATGGCACAACCACACCTCTCCATCAAAATCATATGTATCTAGCATTAGTGCTCTAACTCCATTCTACAAATGAAGCATTGATAGAAGAAAATAATGACTTTAAACACTTGTAAGAGACAGAACATCAGAAAAATTAACACAAGCTAAGAATAGCAATAATGAATGGCATAATACCTTTAGCTGCTGGGTTACACTGTCTTCTTGGTTAGTGATGGTTGTTCGAGGCACTCCTGTGTGTGATGGTTCTCCATCAATGGCAAATGCATTGTGCGTTGTCAAAAATGCATATTTGTTGAACGGTAGAGAGTTATTCTAAACAGAAAAAAACAGCCAATTAACAACAGATTATGATGAAAATTTAAGGATTCAGAAACCAAACAAAAGAGAATGTGCACTGACACATTTGGTATCCAAACTAAAAAATACACAACTTACTGAAAATTGTTTACATTTTTCCCAAAGAGGCAGTTAATGTTCAGAAAATATAAAACCATGGAACTGGAAACAGTTTCTGGCCTACCCCACCAGAATCTGAATCACCCAAGATATCTCTAAATTTTCTCACTTGATGATAGCATGTTAAGAACTGTGATATTTAAGAATTGGGATCTTACAATGAGCCTGAATTGATCTGTGATGGAAGATCTCACACACCTAGAGCCTAAATACCCAAATGGGCAAGAGAAGCAGTAGAGCCCGGGTCCACAATCACCATTAGAGGAGCACTCATCATCTAGCTGATCAAAGATTCGACAAGAATATGTGACAAAACGTTGAAAACAGAGAAGTTAAAGGCACAATTCAAAGCAAACGTGAAAGGTACACGAACCTTGCAGTTTCCATTAGAGCAAGCAGCATCAACACGATGACACAACGGAAGCATAGCAACCAGAAACAAGAACAAACGAAAACCCATTTGTACAATGACTTGAAAGGAATTGAAATGGGTGGATACGAAAAGATAATCTCATAAAGGTGTCTAATTTATACTGAAAGGGAAAGAGGGTATGCTGCATTCATTAACAATTGGAGAGAAATCAATTCAAAACAATAGTTGAAGTGGTGGACTAATGAGAGTGTGAAAGGTTTAACTTTTCAGTTTTCATACCTATCGCCGAACTATAAAGAACAGCACCAACGGTTGAAGTGCTGTTTTTGGATTTTTTTACTAATTAATTTGGACTTTTGAGGATATAAAATATAGGACATTCTGGTACACAAAGAGCACTTGGTGCTATTATACCTTGGTGGTTGGATACATTTATATAAGCATTGGTTTTGTCAAATATAAGATTGTGGTTACTGCTTCTTCAACCATTATAGATGCTGCTATAATTAATATAGTGGACAACTATATTAAGAATAAAATAAATATAAATTTACCCATCTCTATATTGATTCCTTATGGACAAAAAGATAGCTTATAATAGAATAATTAAAAAGCATTTTGTATTCTCTATTAGTTTGAGTTCTCACTTCTTCTTTTTTCAGTTCGGACACAACAATTATATTCATATCCACCAATTCAAGATTTTTGGATGATTCATACGTGTACGCTAAAAAGAAAAATAGATGATCCATAACTAAAAAGCAAAGCATATTCTTTGGTATTCGTGGTTGTTCCAGCTAAGAGATACCATGGCCTCAAAAAATCAGAGCATTCGTACTATTATGTCTTTCATATGTTCTGAAGGTTAATTCTTTATATTTGATTCTTCTTCATGCGTCTATTAATGGTTGTATCGTTTTGATTTCCCTCTGTTAATTAATTTATTAATTTTATTTATTCCATGGATAGAAACATAAATAGCATAAATGGGGTTTTTCTAATGATTCAGGTTAACTCATAGCATTTACTTGTTGGTGCCCTTATAAAATGTAATATTTTCATTCACTAAGCATAAATGTTACAGGGATACTATCCTAGACTAAATATTTAACATCACACTGATTTTCCAAAAAAAAAAAAACAAAATATATAATTCAACTATAATAAGTTAATGATAAGAAGAGTTCTTATACGAAGAGAGCACACTCCCGGAGTGGAGGAAGGCAGCTTGTCTAACAAACAGAGTTGTGACTTTAAAATAGTGGTATTTCTGAAGATGATAAGAAATACATAAGATTTTTTAATACAAATATGAAAATTAAGTGGAGATTTCTAAAAGGAGTGTTATGTATTTATAATTTCTTCTTTTGAAATTAAGTGGAGATTTTCAGAAAGATTGTTACGTATTTATAAATTCTTTTGAAATTAGGTTAAAATGTTCAGAAGATATTTTTAAGATATTAGGTTGATTAGTAATACTATATTTAGACAGATAATCTAGTGCAAATATTTATTTTTAGTCTTAACTGTTAGTAATTTTCCATTCTTTCTCTACCATAAATTCTATATATAGAAACCGTATTTGTATAAACAGCTACATTATATCTTGTTACATTATGTGGATTATAACGTAAATATTTGTTAATATTATTCTTATGTTTTCTTGGTTGATTAGTTGAAGTATTTGATTTTTTTTTTAATTTTGTAAAGAAGTTTGCTTTATTTTTTTTCATATTCATTTTTTAAAAATATACTTCACAAAGATTTTTCTTAAAATAATCCTTATTTATATGAGAGAGAAGGAATTCAAACCAATACGTGTAATAAATATATCATGCATATAGTATTCATCATATTTGTACAGGGCACAATTTATAACTTATCTTCATTGATTAATATATACCTAACACATTAGAAAACCTTTCTAAAATTAAAGACAAAACTTTAACTTCTTTCCATTCCTCTAATTTCTTAGACTAGCTCCAACTCATTCAAGATATTAATAGAATATAAGAAAACAAATACCACACATGCATTCCAAATACTAAACACACAATTTTATTAGATATATTGGGTCATCCCTTTTCTACTTTCGGCTAGGCTTCATGTGCAACGATACATGACCTTTGTATTCAACAAATAATTAACTTTTTTACACGAAAGTCAATAATGAAAAGTATGTATTTACCCAAATACATTTATTGGTAGCAGTCCCAAGTGCTTCTCAAAACAACCAATATTTTCGTTAACGATTCATTTAACTGTATTCATTGATATGTACAAAAAAACTGTATTCATTTTCTGAAAATGAAATTTCTAATAAAAAAGATACGTTTTAAAAGTAATGTGAAGCATTTTGGAGTTTCATAATTCCATGAAACCAACAATGATATATTTGGATAAAAAAATCTAAATACTTTTAATAGAAGAAAAAATATAATAAAAAGATAAAATAAATCTAATAAAAACTGAAATTACTTTTTAGAATTCTAATAATTTATGTAACAAAAGTTGACTTTGTGCATGATAATTTTGGCAAGGGCAATGACACCTTGCAGCAATCAATGGCAATCACAGAACAGTTATTATCACAAGTTTTCAAGTCAAGCCCACAAATTTGACCACACAGTTTGAATCAAACCATCCATCCATAGCAGCAAAAACCATGCATTGTAACTAGCATGGAGTTATATATGCTTCACACGTAGCATTCCATTCCATCCCAAAATGGCTCCTTTTCCCTCTATACCATTTTTCACCACTGCAAAATCCAAAACCACAAGCAACTCTGTCACCGCTTCTCTCTTGCTGAGCTTCAAGCAGCCACAAAGGGTTCAAGCCGAGTTTAATTGTCAATGGAGAAGGTCAATGTCAGGTCTACATAGCCCATCTCAAAGGCCATGGAGACGTAGCCTCAAGCACTTCAAGACTAGAAGCCCAGCTCATGACATAGAATTCAGGGTCGAAGTCAAGATTCTGTGCCAGCTTCACCACCCAAATATTGTTCCTTTGGTTGGTTTCTGTGAGCACAAAAATGACAAGTTTGTTGTGTATGATTATGTCTCCAACGGAAGCATGGCACCAACAATAATGGTATTGTTCCCTTGTCATGGATACAAAGACTCAACATCTGCATCGGGGTGGCTCGTGGACTGCACTACATTTACTTTGAAACCAAGATACCTATCATGCACCTTGCTGTGAAATCGAGCAACGTTCTTTTGGACCATAATTTGGTGCCTAAAGTGGCATATTTTGGACTTTGCAAGAAGCACCCCCAAGAGGAGTCAAGGCCAAAGCCACCAAGAGTTGAGTTGAAGGAGAACTTGGAGGTTAGTTTGGAATACATGGAGCCGGAGTATTTTATGACTGGATGGTTATCAAACAAATCTGATGTGTACTCTTTTGGGTGGTGATGTTAGAGATTTTGTGTAGGAAGGAAGCATTTTTTTTAACCCCAGATGGAGATTGTGTGTACCTTGTTAAGTGGTCCTTTGATGATGAAAGAAAGGGGGTTTTTGAGAAGATTGTTGATCATATCTTATTGGAAAAATAGCTTGTTGGGAAGTGTTCATTGAGATTGTTCAGAGATGTTTGGCTTCAGTTGAAGAGAGGCCAACAATGGGTGAAGTGGTGGTGGTTCTTGAAAATGCATTTCTGTTACAAGAGAGAGCAGATGTGTGAAGGAGTGTGATGAGCCTAGAATTGATACGTGACAATGGCATTAGGAAGAGAAACATAAGCAGAAGGAATATCATTTATTGTTGTACTTTTATGTTTCTGTTCAATTTTTGCAATTTCACAATTCTTGTAAAGCCTTTCTTTTCCCATATTTAAGTGTTACAAGTATATCACAGTAGAGTTATACCTAGCCGCAGATAAATTTTTCTGTACTTGGAGACTCTCAGATTCTGATAAACTTGGCTAGATTTCTCTCCACGCATACTACTAAGTGGAGGTAATTGGAGGGTCCAAGCGCGATCACAGTCCACACTAAATATGAAAAACACATAATCTTCCTTGGGTTGTTTTGCTTTGACCAAACACGCCAACAACATAAGCACGTGTAACAGAAAACTCTGAGTTATGAACATTCACATTAACCTTAGAGTTTGTGTGTTTTTTGAGCTTTAGAATATGTGAGGGTCAATTCAAACAGACCTTTGAATCTATCACTCAGTGTTGCACTAATGTTGTGTTTGAAGGTGTTTACTCCGTTGGTTTAAAGCGATATGCACAGATTTGTGAAGGGGAACTAACTTTGGGGTTCCTCACATGATTGAGAAGATTTGAAGAGAAAGAATAGAAGATTACCACTTTGTCTTTAATTTTTCAGTTTTTTTACTATGCAATGCAACTCTCCATAGTAAAATTTCTGATCATGCAAAGATTTTTGAGCAACATTGTGTCGAACAATAAATGTGTTGACCACCACGAGTAGGCGAGCTTTTATCATGATATGAAAAACCCATTAATATATAGATCTGTTGGCTACATTCAAATCTTGGTTTCGTGATGTGGTTGGTGTAAGGTGCTTTGTGCATGTGTTGGTTGGTTAGTGGTGGTGGCTTTGAAGATAGGTGGTGTCTAGGTCCTACTGTGTGAACACGAGTTCTTGTGCATCAACGAGTTAGGTGAGATTGATGTTCTTCGTTTGAACATGCATAGAGTTTAAAATTTTTTCTGAAATAAAGATAACGATTATACTTCAAAAATAAAACCACATAATTGATAATAAACTATTTGGCTTTTTCTAAAAGCATAATCGATTATCTCCTCCCATAACCGATTATACTATTTATTATCCTCCCATAACCATAACCGATTATACTATTTATTTTTCTTTTGATTTATGTGATACATTTGCATAGTCATGAATTTCTCCTTCTTTGCATAGTTAAGGTTGTACTTTCAACATCATTTACACTTTTAAGGTTTTAGAACAATTTTTTTAAATATTTTATTCCAATTTGAAGATTACAAAAGTTGGTGACCTGAGGTTAATAATAAGAAGATTAAAATCACTCCTTCATATTGGTTGACTTTGAAGTATCAAGGTAAGAAATTGTCATCTTCAATCATGTCTGAAGAGCTAAATTACGACTACGAATTGAATTTCATACTTAAAGCAAAGATGCAGGATCGCAATGTCAGAAATGTAGTTTAAATGTTAATGACAAACTATTACATTACGTCTTCATGCACATATTGAGTCCGAGGCCAATAATTTCTCTCAATATTAATTAATTTAAAATATAATATATTGATTAATTGACGTCAAATACAACATATGATAAAATGAAAGAATAACATGTCTCTTACCTAGGACATTGTGATTAAACAAATCATGACTCAAAGATGTGGACTTATTCATTAATGCTTTCATGCAATTAGGCTGGTAACATTAAGCAAGTTGAATATCTTTTAAGTGATAGTATCAGACAACATGGTAGGGTGAATCATAATTATGAAGAAGACAACAAGAGCCATCAATACTATGCATGTTGAACACATTGCACCTCAACCCCTAATCCCCCATGTTACTCAAATGTTTTTACAAATTTATGATGATAGTCACATGTTACAACAAGGATTAAATAATTAATTTAAACATTGATGTTAGTTCAGGTTTTTAGAGTGTACCACAGATTTGACGACAAAGACCTGATTACCTGCCTGACTCTCTGGAGTGATAGTTGTCATTATTTCCTATTTTTTATGTACAATTATTATAATTTAATTCTTCATTTCCATGATATTGTATTGTATATTTAATATTCTTCATATTGGGACTTAATTTTTACACCTATTTTAGTTTGTTTTATTAATTTTTAGGAAATTTATAAACTTAAATCTTTTACAATTGTTTAAATTTAATTTTTCATTCATTCACAATGTTTATTTTCTTTTCATCCGACTTCAGGATCATATTGAAACAATGTATGGATAACAATAAGTTTCATATCCAACTAATTAATCATATTTTATTTTAAATTAATTTTTTTTATAAAAAAAAATTGTATCTTATAATTTCACCAGTTAAAAAAGTTATCAAATATATTTATTTACATCACTAAAAAGTTACATTTTCTTAATCTAAACAACCTTATTTTCTACTCTCTTTTTTTTCATTCAAATCTATCATATTCCTCTACATCAAATTTATCATTCAATGGAAACACACCCTAAGGACTCCCCCACCCTGAGGCCAGTATAATATGCACGTACATATTATTTACAAGTTTATTTGATTATAAAGATAATCATTTCCTGCATTTCTGTTCTTAACTTAAATGCCCAGGAAAAAAATATATATTTTGTTCTACCCTCGTAACACACTTTTCCATGAAATTAAGTATAACAGCATCAACAGCAGTTGATGAACCACAATCTTGTATTGTCAAAACCAAGATCTAGCACTCAATTAAAATCCAAAACAGCACCTCAACTGTTGGTGTTGTTCTTTAAAGTAGAAGATAACTATGAAAAGTTGGAAAACTTCCAGATTCTCGTTAGTGAAATACTATATTGAGTTGCCTTTATTTCAACAATTAATGCAACATAAATACATAACCTCTTACCCTTCAGCTGTTCATGAAAATTGAGAAAACCATGAGTCCCTTCCATCGTTTCATTTTTAACATATATTAGATCTTCTGTGATCATCTTTTCCTTATCACTTCCTTTTAGACACCCCACTGATTAACTTCGTCACATAACAAATGGGTTCTCTTTTGTGTTTGCTTTCGGTCATTATTCTTACCTTGTGTTACTGTGTTGATGCTGCTTGCTCTAATGGAAAATGCAAGGTTTGTATGCCCTACCACCTCTTACATATGAACCATGCCTTTAACTTCTCAGTTTTGAAATTATACTTGTTTCCAATGTTTTATCAGCTAAATGATGAGTGCTCCTCTAATGGTGATTGTGGACCCGGGCTCTATTGTTTCTCATGTCCACTTGGGTTTTCAGGCTCTAGGTGTGTTAGATCTTCTGTCACAGATCAATTCAAGCTCATAGTAAGATTCCAATTTTTCGTTTGTATTTGCCTTATTTCACAAGAAACTGTCACAACACAGGCATAGAGATAACAGCCCACCCAAGTTGTATGTGTCAAGCTTTTTGAAACGCCATCATTGAGTGACATAATTTAGAGTAGTTAAAGGCTAGAAACTTGTTCCATCATTTTAAATAATCTGAAATATTTACTCTTAAAAAAACTACGAAAATTTTTCAGGGATTTGTATTGTAATAATTATTATTTTTGTATACCAAAAGACAAATATAAGTTATAGTATGACATATATACGCACACATTTTCTTTAGAGGGAAATGGGATATTTGGGGTGTTTCATCTTAATCAATTTTTAACTGCTTGTTTTCTTTGGTATAGAATAATTCTCTTCCATTCAACAAATATGCATTTTTGACAACACACAATTCTTTTGCTATTCATGGAGAACCATCTAACACAGGAGTGCCTCGAGTTACCATCACTAATCAAGAAGACAGTGTAACTCAGCAGCTAAAAGTATGTTTTTCAATACTACTAGGCTTATCTTCTGTTTACTTTTATGATTTTCTGTTTCTACTACTTGAAAGGATACTTAAAGGTCACTATTTTCTTCCATCAATGTTTCACCTGTAGAATGGAGTTCGGGGACTAATGCTAGATACATATGATTTTGATGGAGATGTGTGGTTATGCCATTCATTTCGAGGCCACTGCCGTGATTTCACAGCTTTTGTATGTAAAATCCATCTTCCCACTAGTGGCTTTTTTTGGCCTACACTTTACCTGATTCTTTTCCCTACAAAGTACAAAGATTTATGTATGACTAATGAGTTCAGCTACACAAAGAACCTAACTTTATATTCAACAAGTAGGAACCGGCTATTGATACACTGAAGGAAATTGCAGCTTTTCTATCTGCCAACCCAAAGGAAATTGTCACACTCATACTGGAAGATTATGTTCAAACACCAAAAGGGTTGACAAAAGTCTTCAACGAAGCTGGTTTAATGAAGTTTTGGTTTCCTCTGACTAGAATGCCAAAAAAAGGAGACTGGCCTCTTGTGAGTGATATGGTTGCTAAAAATCAAAGACTACTAGTCTTCACTTCAATCAGTTCCAAAGAACAAAGTGAAGGCATTGCATACCAGTGGAATTACATGGTTGAAAATCAGTGTAAGATTTCACCAAACATTGAATCTTTCTTGTTCTTCCCACAAACATTGTTATTCCATTGTTAGTTTTCCATTTTGGTGATCTTAATTTCCGCAGATGGGGATGGAGGAAGAAAAGCAGGAAGCTGTCCACATAGAAAAGAATCTTCTCCTCTTGATGACAAGAGCAAGTCCTTAGTGTTGATTAACTATTTTCGCACCTTTCCAATTAGGCCAATCACATGTGAAGATAACTCTGGAGGTCTCATTGACATGCTGCAAACCTGTCATGGTACTGCTGGCAACAGATGGGCTAATTATGTTGCTGTTGACTATTACAAGGTAGAACTTTGGCACATTTTTTACTACTAATTTTGTTGCAGATGATGCTCAAACTCTTGGATTCGTTCATGCATTATTAGCCATAATTTGGGATCATTGTGCAGAGAAGTGAAGGAGGAGGATCCTTTGAAGCTGTGGACACTCTCAATGGGAAGCTATTGTGCGGTTGTGATGATGTCCGTGCCTGTGTGGTAAAGAAATTTTCATTCTTTCTTGCTTTCTAGTGCAGAAAAGTTAGTACATAAAAGCACCACAATTGAAGTTTGATTCTTTTTCATTTTTAGCCCGGATCTACTTCACAAGCTTGCTCAGCCCAGAAAGCATAGCAAGTAGCTACAACTAGTATTCAAAACCATTCACACCTCAATAATTACATACGAATTAAACGAATTTAGTATCTTAATATGTATTTTTTTATGTCATTTGGCAGCTAGAAATTCACTATTAATTTTGAAAAAATTATTTTCCCTCCTTTCCAGTTTCTTCTTCTTCCCAAGACATCATGTTTTCACGGCGAAATAATTAAGTGACTACATCACGTACTAAAGATTAGAGATTAATATTCTAAAGGAATTCAGGACATTTCACATCCTCAATTAACGACTTTCCAGTTTTGAAATATCACAATCAATTCTACGAAAAAAATATGTGTATAGACCTAACTTCTTTCTTTGTATTCCAAATCAACCCTAAATTTCATCCAAAAATAAATAAAAGTCACTGTCACTTATTATTATTTTTTGACTAAGTTGACCTAGACCAAAGTCAAATCAAGATAACAAATCAAGATAGACTATGGTAAGGTTAAATAAATTTGGCCAAGATCAAGATTAGGTCAAGTTGTATCAAATTGAGATTAGGTTTGGTGTAAGTTAAGAAAAAGTATGAAATGAGGAAAGAAAATATAAAAAGTAAGGTTGAATTATGTTTTTATTAAATTTAGAAACCTTTTATAAACATCATATGAGAAATACTTACACAATGATTTTGTCTGTGTAACTCAATCGAATCATTTAGTTAAAATGTTTTCTAGTTTAATTTATTCAAGTAATTAGATTGTAGTTTTTTTGTCATAACGAGTATTCTTTTTCAAGCTATTCTTAGCTTAACCAAGCATTTTTTACGAAATCACTCTTGGTTAAATGAAATGAGTAATTTTATAAGTCAAGTCACTTCTACCTATACCTATATGAGTATTCTTTGGACTTTTAGTCACACTTGACTACTCTCTTGAGTATTATTTAATAAGTCAATCCTTGTTAAGGTATAAAAGTCAATAACAAGATCAGTCTCTTCTAATAGTATAGCCTTTCACACCAAATCATGATAAAAGCATTTGTCTCACAAACAAAATATGACTATATTTTACACTTAATTATTTTCAACATTTAATCAAAATCGTAGAGTAATAGATTTTTTTTCTAACAAAAAAATCTAGTCTGAGTTAGGACTCAAATCATATAAGATGAAGCTAGATCTTGAACAAGTTGGGTTGAGCCTCAACCTTACAATTAAGTTGCAAACAATAAATTAATTAAGGATAAAATTATAATTAATAAAATATTTAGGGGTTAATTTCTAATTTAAAATATTTCAAAGACTCGCTCGACTCCGAAAAATATTTAAAACTTAATTAAAATTTTGAAGTAAGTGAAACATACTTTCACCTAAAGTCTAGCTTATCTATTTAGTAACTTTGAGGTTGGAACTTTTTCAATCCATTCATTTATTGAGTTAATAAACAAATATTTTAAAAGTGGCTTAAAATTGGTTCATGGACTACGAATCAGATTAACAACTCACATGGAAGTCTATCGAATTTAATAAATGGAGACGACAAGAGTAAAAGGTGAAGTAATTTGATAAAATAATTATAAAAAATTTTATACATAGTTGTTGAATCAATAAATTCGAGTTCTTTTCATTTTTTTTTTAATTTTATGCATGTATTTTGGTTTACTCAGTTTTTAAACATTTTATTTTAATTATAATATTGTCATGATCATTTTCTAACAATATGGTCTAGATTTGTCTATGGTCAACTATTAAAAATTTTATAAAAGATAACTGACAAGAAGGAAAAAAATTAATCTATCAGTATTCGCTAATTACTTGTTTTTAATCTTAAAAAAATAAATGTCAATGAATCCACAAATGATTTTTTTCTTTCTTTCAATTGTTAAAGCAATGGGTGAAATTATTGGAGTGTTGAAATTTTTATAGCAGATATTTGTGTAATAATAAAATAAAATTGCCAATAACTTCATCAAACGAGTTGCTTTCTTTGAAATGGCTGAAGAGAGGGGCGAAGAAAATGGAATTTTGCAACATATTAGGGTGCCAGTAAATTCTATATATAAGTTAAATTTTATAAAGTACAAGTAATTAAAAATAATTACATCATAACAAATCTTTTTGAATTTATATGATTTTTATAAAAAATAATCTTTTAAAATTCCAGTTAAATGCATCCCTTATACTATTTGCAAATACGAAAGGCGATGGGAAAAGGGTGGAAATGGGATTTGGCTATGAACTCCGTAATGTAAAATGTTTAAGATGTGGGAACTAAGGTCACCAAGTGGTGATCGTGAATGTCCCTTAGAAAACGTTATCCCTATGTTTACGTCCAGAAGCAAAAAAGGATTCATTATTATGTATTAATAGAAGCCTAGCAAAAAAACAACACTGAAGTATGGTGGCATCAGTTCAAAGTATATAGTGAAGGAGCGAAGGTACGAAGCTTTCAACAGGCTGAGAACATTCCAAGTTTAAGTGTCGCTTTTCTTGGTGGACTATGGTGTTGCCATACTCCAGAGTCACACGTTGAAGATCAGGTAAGTAGGAGTTGCTTCAACTTTATCTTTTCTACTTGATGATATTGACAGCAATAACAACAGCTAAAAAGGTTCTGGTAACATATGATTAGGCCATTATTCTGACCGAGTTCCTTTTCATATCGATGCCAACATCGCACCATTTTCAAGTTTAAGTCCGGTGCTTCCTGAACTCCAAGAAGTCAAACTATGATTGATATTGCTTGGCTACATTTTTTGTTAGTAAACTATATCCCTCAAAAGGGACTGATATGGGGTTGTACTGTATGTGTAATGCAGTTGCCTTACTCTTTTTCTTTATGTTTTCTGGGGATTCTACCCCCTCTACAATGCTGTTTTCACATTCCCTCAAGAGAGGAGAAGGCTGATCAAGGAAAGGTCATCAGGAATGTTCCGCCTTTCGTCCTACTATCTAGCCAGAACAATAGGAGACTTGCAACTGTAGCTTAACTGCATTTGTTTTCAGATGTGACTTTTATCATTTCTCTTGGTTCTTTACAGTATTGTTGTATCTCGAAGCCTTGGCTTAGCATTTGGTCTATTTTGATGAAGATTGTGTTTCTCAGATGTGGAGGGTACTATATACAACAGATTCCTCCATTAATTGTATGGCTCAAGTACTTGATCTACAGCTACAACTGTTACAAGCTGCTTTTAGGTGTCCACTATAATGAAAATGACCATTGTGAATGCTCAGAGGGGGGGCTGTGCAAAGTTGAGGATTTTCCTCCTATCAAATCGTTGGGCTTGAATCATTTCCGGTTTGATGAGTGCATTTTGGCCCTGGTGTTAGTGGGTTATCGACTAGTTGTTTATTTACCACTGCATAGAATTAGGTAGATCAAAATTATCACGGAGCTCCCATACATACAGCAAGAGACCTTGAAGAGTTTTTGTTCAAGTCAACTGAGGAATAAGGTTCGAATAGTAGACTTTCTTCGAAGGAACTCATGTTATGAAACTTTATCAACTCTCCCTCATTGGGTTGGATGTACAAGACATTTTTAAAAGATTAGAGAATCCTAACTCTATTTTTCTTCTTCAGCATAAATTCAACTACCTTAATGCAAGGGATATATGTGTTTATGTACGCCACATGATAAGAAGCAAGGGAAAATAACACTCTGCATTCTAATCAGCATAAGGGTCAAAGATACCATCTGGACGTTTAAGGCCGAATGCTCAGAACTGTTTTCAATCCCTAAAACACAATTATGGTCGTCGTTAGGCATTTGAAACCACAACTTTGTTGTTTCCTTTCTCAACGAAGAATTTTATCTAATTTATACATATTGTCACAGTAAACCAAATTTATACGTCAATCAATAAAAAATCTTCCTAATTATGATTCCAAAGATAGTTATTGTAAAAATAAACACACTTATCATACAAGGCAGTCTGTGAATGAATGACGGTGTAAAAACTCTTTACACTCAGTGCATAAACTATTTATTTCCTCTTTTTCTACTCCAGTGGAATTTATCAGATCATTTGTAAAAACTTGCATCTGTACCAATAAAAGATACAATCAGAGAACTTCTACAACATCTTGGGTTACTGTTCATGCCTCATATCAGTAGTTCATACAATGCATTGTTATGTTATGCTTAGGAGGTTTGAAGCAATCAAACACTTCAAAATCGAGAACCTAACATTCTTTATTCACTCATTAATGGGCATTATATCTGAATTGTTTATCTGACACGGCAACAAATGAAAAGAGCAAATGTAAACAGATTTTGCCGTTCCTTGAACCAAAGAGCAAGTATATCATGTAAGTTATGAATTTGCTAAAAGGGAACAGGGAGACAAATGACATTATATCAAAGGACAACAACACAATAACCAAACCCGCCTCAACAGGTTGTCACTCAAACTCACCCATGACATTATCGTGCAAAATTGCAGATAGAGCTAACATAAATTTTGAACTTTCAAAAGTATAAGTTGGGTCCTTAAAAGGATAAGCATGTGGAAGACCTACTTCTTAGAAGGCTTCCCTTTCTTTTGAGAACCTTTTCCCTTTGTGCTATCCATTGAAGAATCCATGTTATTGTCCTTCACATTAATGGCACCCTGGCTGAACTCCGGAGACAGTATCTTAGCAATCTCCGGAAAACCAACACTGTTTCTTCCACGCAACAAAGCTTGCAAATTCTGCTCCCAAATCTTGTCCTTCTTAATACCAGGACTCTGCACACCAAACATATCATATCAATAATACCCTAAATTTGACCTAACCAACTAGGAATCAGATTTATATAATCAAGTGTAAAATAAGATTGGGGAAGAGAACCCGGAAATTGTAGAGTTTGATGAACTTGGAGAGAATGAGGGCAATTTCGGAACGAGAGTGGCGAGGGATGCCAAGGAAGGTGCAGAGTTCACTAGAAGATTTGCGGATCTTGGTGTTGCCGGTGCCTGTGATTTCTGCCACCGCCTTCGCCACCGTGGACATGCTCCTCCGACCCAACGAACCCATTTTCGCGACGTGCTACCACTGTGCCTTCGCAGACGTTCGTTTACAAATCGACACCAGTATCTCTTTTTTCAATAATCTTCGCTCCAACAATAAAGGAATAGTGTAAAAAAATTGCCAAAGACTGTTGTTAAAAGTTTTCTTTTTACATAGAAAAAAAACATATATATATATATATATATATATATATATATATATATATTTTAAAATATTTGTTATAATGTAATTGTGTTTTAAAAAAGTAATATTAGAATTTGTGTAATTTAAATTTAATCTCATAAACGTGTTATTTTAATAGAGAATACGTTTTTTAATTCTCATAAACGTGTTATTTTATTTAATAAAAACTTTTAAGAATAGAAGTAATTAAAAATATTATATTTTAATACTCATTTATTTTAAATAATATTATAAAAGAAACTTGTAAAATCTTAGTTAAGCGCCGAGAGGGAATATAGAAATGTTGCCATCACTACATATGAGATTTCATGTAAGCACTCTTTATTTAAACCGAAGATCAATTGTATTGCAACAATTACTTTATGTGAATCAAAACACGATTGCTTTAGGTTTTTATTATACAATTTTACACTTTAAAATAAAACATACATATCCAATTGACAAAAATCTTCATTCTCTAGAGATAGAAGCAACTTGATTCTGTACAGAGACAGTACAACATTATAAATATGAAACTGAACACAAATTGTGTGCTTTAGCAACAGAAGTAGGTCTTGACATGGCTCAACGTGGCTTTGGGTCAACAATTTCAGAGAAAACAGTCCCAGACAGTAATCTACCACTCTCTTTATAGCTGCTACCAACTTCTTCGCTACTCGTACTCACACTCACCACACTCGTTCCACTGCTCTTGTTAAAATCCGAAACCTGCCCCACACTCGTCCCACTACTAAACAAATCCTCCATCCCTTCCTCTCTTCTTTCATTACCTCCCTCACCACCAATACCATTCTCATTTTCCCGCTGTTCCGCACTCTCCTGCAACTGCAACGCAAACTCCAGCATCCAAACGACGTCGTTCATCGACGGCCTCTGCGTTCCGTCGTCCAATAAACAACTCACCCCAATCTCGCAGAACTTCCTCAAGCACTCCGGCGCGATCCTCCCCTTCAATGCGGGGTCCACAATCTGCGCAATGGTCCCACTTTGGTAACAGTGTCTCGCCCAATCCGCGAGTGACACCTGTTTCTTCTCCGCCGTGCGGATCAGAGGCGGACGAGCGCAGAGTAACTCAAACAACACCACACCGAAAGAGTACACGTCAGACTTTTCCGTCAAACGCTGTCGTTTGTAATACTCCGGGTCTAAATACCCAATGCTGCCCTTCACAACGGTGCTCACATGGGCCTTGGAGATGCCCGTTGGCCCAATTCTGGAAAGCCCGAAATCCGACACTTTGGCAACCCACTTATCATCCAACAAGATGTTCGTGGTTTTCACGTCGCGGTGGATGATCGTGTGCTTCGCGCCGGTGTGGAGGTAGTGCAGCCCACGCGCGGCGCCGATGCAGATCTTCAGGCGCTGCTTCCACGGGATGGCGGGATTGTCCGTGTTGTAGAGATGGTCGCGGAGGGTGCCACGCGCCATGAAGTCGTAGATCAGGATCATCTCGTTCATCTCGTTGCAGTATCCGATTAGGGACACCAGATGAAGATGGCGGAGCTGCGAGAGCATCTCGATCTCGTTCATGAACTCGTGCGCTCCCTGCTGCGAACCCGGTTTCAGGCGCTTGATGGCCACCGGGGTGGAACCGCCGTCTATGTAGCCCTTGTACACGTGGCCGAATCCCCCGACTCCGACGATAAAGACGTCGTCGAAGTTGTTGGTGGCAGCTTTGATCTCCGCCAGGGAGAAGTGGCGGCAGAGATCGGACGGTAGGGAGGAGTTTGTGGTTGTTGACTTGGTCGTTGCGAAGGAGAGTGGACCCCACTTGGAAGTCGCGGAAGACTTTGACTTGTTGTAATCTTTTGGCTTTGTGGTTCTCTTGCGTCGGAAGAACAGAACAAGGAAAACGATTAGCAATATCAAAACGACGCCGGACACCACCCCTGCTACGACGCCAATTATCGTCGTTGCACTTCCGCTGCTGCTCTTTCCGTTTTGGCCGGGAGTGTTGTTCTGTGGAGTCTGAACCGGGTCCGGGTTGGGTCCGGCTAGGTTGTTTGAGCCGCCTTCGCTGATTTTGAAGATTTCGAGACCGTTCAGGAAGGCGTCGGCGTATCTGGAATCCACACTGCTTCCGTAAGGGTGCATCTGAAGTGAGAGATTAAACTGTTTCTGAGTACCATTCTTGGGAATGAAAACGGCGAAGTTTCTGTGCACAGCTAGACCTCTTTGTTTGCCACTCCATTTCATTACATCAGCACGATCATCAACCATCTGGTTCGCTATGTAAATTTTGAATTGCTTGTCACCAATTTTATTAATATTGGGATCAAGCTCGCAAAAGTGGAGCCTGAGAACGTAATAGAAGCCACAATCAACGGGAAACACCCAAGTGAGGTTGATCATTTTGTTCAGAGTGGCGTTTGTGCCCATGCTACGCGCTGTTCTGAACAGTTCCTTCGGTGCCACGTAATCGGGATTCACGGT